>Ga0164290_1000148_pt1 | contig 266190 bp, 257 predicted proteins | sample Micstemetagenome_FD_108782 | JGI IMG/M metagenome (GOLD analysis project Ga0164290, IMG submission 108782) | Contaminated culture microbial community from soil near Moab, Utah, USA - Microcoleus steenstrupii SON62 (Illumina Assembly) | ecosystem: Environmental > Terrestrial > Soil > Soil crust... | reverse complement strand
TTGGCGTGCTGCTGCGCGGCACCAAGCGTGAAGACGTGGAGCGTGGTCAGGTTCTGGCCAAGCCGGGCTCGATCAAGCCGCACACGCATTTCACGGCCGAGATATACGTGCTGTCGAAGGAAGAAGGTGGTCGTCACACGCCGTTCTTCAACGGCTACCGCCCGCAGTTCTACTTCCGTACGACGGATGTGACCGGCTCGATCGAGTTGCCGGCCGGCACCGAAATGGTGATGCCGGGTGACAACGTGTCGATCACGGTGAAGCTGATCGCCCCGATCGCGATGGAAGAAGGTCTGCGCTTCGCGATCCGCGAAGGCGGTCGTACCGTCGGCGCCGGCGTGGTTGCAAAGATCGTCGAATAATTAGTACAATCGTCAGCTTTTGCGCCGGGTGGCTTGTGCTACCCGGCTTTGCTCTTTCGCTCTTTGGGAAAATCCAATGCAAAGCCAGAAGATCCGTATCCGCCTCAAGGCATTCGACTATCGCCTGATCGATCAGTCGGCTCTTGAGATCGTGGATACCGCAAAGCGCACCGGTGCCGTCGTTCGTGGTCCCGTGCCGCTGCCGACCCGCATCGAGCGTTTCAACGTGCTGCGTTCGCCGCACGTGAACAAGAGTTCGCGCGATCAGTTCGAAATCCGTACCCATGTTCGCCTGATGGACATCATCGATCCGACCGACAAGACCGTCGACGCATTGATGAAGCTCGATCTGCCGGCGGGTGTGGATGTCGAGATCAAGCTTCAGTAAGTGCAGTCTTTTCCGGCGTTCTTTTTGCCGGTAAGCGTCATCGGATGTTCCGGTGGCAGTTGAAACGGATCCCGGTCAATCGCAACCGGGATGAGGAGAAAAACATGACTCTAGGCCTTGTGGGTCGCAAGGTCGGCATGACGCGTATTTTCACCGATGACGGGCAAACCGTTCCGGTGACGGTCGTGGATGTGTCGAACAATCGCGTCACCCAGATCAAGACAGCAGAAACCGACGGTTACACGTCGGTGCAGGTCGCTTTCGGCAAGCGTCGCGCTACTCGCGTGAACAAAGCCGCCGCAGGTCATTTCGCCAAGGCAGGTGTCGAGGCCGGTGAGGTGCTGCGTGAATTCCGTGTGGACGCTGGCAAGCTCGCCGAATTCAAGGCGGGTGATGTGATCAGCCCCGCCTCGGTGTTTTCGGTAGGCCAGAAGGTCGATGTGACGGGTACGTCCATCGGTAAGGGCTTTGCCGGTGCCATCAAGCGCCACAACTTCTCGTCCAACCGTGCGTCGCACGGTAACTCGATCTCGCACAACTCGCCGGGTTCGATCGGTATGGCGCAGGACCCGGGTCGCGTTTTCCCGGGCAAGCGCATGGCCGGTCACCTCGGTGACGTCAAGTGCACCCAACAGGGGCTGGAGGTCGTGCGTATCGACGAGGCCCGTCAGCTGCTGCTCATCAAGGGCGCAATTCCGGGTTCCAAGGGCGGCGACGTTGTCGTGCTGCCGGCGGTCAAGGGCTGAGGAGAGCGCGATGGCTGAATTGAAGGTTTTGAACGACGCCGGTCAACAGGCGGCGACGGTGCAAGCACCGGACGCGCTGTTCGCCCGCGAGTACAACGAAGCGCTGGTTCATCAGGTGGTCGTGGCCTATCAGGCCAACGCTCGCCAGGGTACCCGCGCTCAGAAGGACCGTACGCTGGTCAAGCACACCACGCGCAAACCGTGGCGTCAGAAGGGCACCGGTCGCGCACGCGCCGGTATGTCGTCCAGCCCGCTGTGGCGTGGTGGCGGCCGCATCTTCCCGAACTCGCCCGACGAGAACTTCTCGCAGAAGGTCAATCGCAAGATGTATCGCGCCGGCATCGCCGCGATCCTCTCGCAGCTGGCTCGCGAAGACCGCATCGCTGTGGTCGAGAGTTTCAATGTCGAGGCTCCGAAGACCAAGCTGCTGTCGAGCAAGCTCAAGGGCATGGGTCTGGATTCGGTGCTCGTGATCACCGACGAACTCGATGAGAACCTGTTCCTGTCTTCGCGCAACCTGCACAACGTGCTGGTCCTGGAAGCGCACGAGACGGATCCGGTTTCGCTCATCCGCTTCGGCAAGGTGCTGGTCACGCGCAGCGCGATGAGCAAATTCGAGGAGATGTGGGCATGAGCAACTTTTCGCAGGAAAGGCTGATGCAGGTTCTGCTCGCGCCGCAGATTTCCGAGAAGGCGACCTTTATTGCCGACCGTAACAACCAGGTCGTGTTCAAGGTTGCGCCGGATGCTACCAAGCCGGAGATCAAGGCTGCGGTCGAACTGCTGTTCAGCAAGGGCGACAACAAGATCGAAGTCCTGTCGGTTCAGGTCTTGAACGTGAAAGGCAAGATCAAGCGTTTCGGCCGCACGTTCGGCCGTCGCAGCGACTGGAAGAAGGCCTTTGTGCGCATCAAGCCGGGCCAGGACATCGAGTTTGCTGAAGGAGGGGCTGTCTAATGGCACTCGTCAAAGTCAAGCCGACTTCGGCCGGCCGCCGCGCCGTCGTCAAGGTCGTCAATCCGACCCTGTACAAGGGCCGTCCGGTTGATTCGCTCACCGAGAGTCAGAACAAGACCTCGGGTCGCAACAATCACGGCCGGATCACGACCCGTCACAAGGGTGGTGGTCACCGTCAGCAGTATCGCGTGATCGACTTCCGTCGCAACAAGGACGGCATCGTCGCTACGGTCGAGCGCATCGAGTACGACCCGAACCGTTCGGCGCATATCGCGCTGCTGTGCTACGCCGATGGCGAGCGCCGCTACATCATTGCTCCGAAGGGCATGGTGATCGGTCAGCAGGTGGTCAGTGGTTCGGAAGCGCCGATCAAGTCGGGCAACGCTCTGCCGCTGCGCAACATTCCGGTCGGTTCGACGGTGCATTGCATCGAAATGACGCCGGGCAAGGGCGCGCAGCTGGCGCGCGCTGCGGGTACGTCAGTTCAGTTGCTGGCGCGCGAAGGCACCTACGCCCAACTGCGTCTGCGTTCCGGTGAAATCCGTCGTGTGCACGTTGAGTGCCGCGCGACCATCGGCGAAGTGGGCAACGAAGAAAACAACCTGCGCAAGCTTGGCAAGGCCGGCGCAACCCGTTGGCGCGGTGTGCGTCCGACGGTTCGCGGTACCGTGATGAACCCGATCGATCACCCGCACGGTGGTGGTGAGGGTCGTACCGGTGAAGGCCGCGTTCCCGTCAGCCCGTGGGGTCAGCCGACCAAGGGCTACCGCACCCGCAGCAACAAGCGCACGAGCAACATGATCGTGCAGCGCCGCTACAAGCGATAAGAGGTAGGCAATGGCACGTTCAATCAAGAAAGGCCCGTTCGTCGACGCCCACCTGCTGGCCAAGGTGGACACGGCTCGCGCGTCGAATGACAAGCGTCCGATCAAGACCTGGTCGCGTCGTTCGACCGTCCTGCCGGACTTCATCGGTCTCACCATCGCCGTGCATAACGGTCGCCAGCATATTCCGGTCTATGTTTCGGAAAACATGGTCGGTCACAAGCTGGGCGAGTTTGCGCTGACCCGTACGTTCAAGGGTCACACCGCAGGCAAGAAAGCGAAGAAGTAAGGAGCGATGACAATGGAAACCCGTGCAAATCTTCGCGGTGTGCGTCTGTCGGCGCAAAAGGGTCGGCTGGTCGCCGATCTGATCCGCGGCAAGTCGGTCAGTCAGGCTCTGAATATTCTGGCTTTCAGCCCCAAGAAGGGCGCAAAGATCATCAAGAAGGTCGTCGAGTCCGCAATCGCCAATGCCGAGCATAACGATGGTGCCGATATCGACAGCCTCAAGGTGAAGACCATTTACGTGGAAAAGGGTGTTGTGCTCAAGCGCTTCACCGCCCGGGCCAAGGGACGCGGTAATCGCATCGTGAAGCCGACCTGCCACGTGTTCGTCACGGTTGGAGACTGAAGGTTATGGGACAGAAGATTCATCCGACCGGCTTCCGTCTGGCGGTCACGCATAACTGGGCTTCGCGCTGGTTCGCGTCCAGCAAGGACTTCCCGCGCATGCTCAATCAGGATCTGCAGGTTCGCGCGTTCCTGAAGAAGAAGCTGGCGCACGCGTCCGTCGGCCGCGTGGTCATCGAGCGCCCGGCGAAGAATGCCCGTATCACCGTGTACTCGGCCCGTCCGGGCGTGGTGATCGGCAAGAAGGGCGAAGAGATCGAGCTGATCAAGGCGCAACTGGCCAAGATGATGGGCGTGCCGGTGCACGTCAACATCGAGGAAATCCGCAAGCCGGAGATCGACGCGCAACTGATCGCCGATTCGATCGCCCAGCAGCTCGAGAAGCGCATCATGTTCCGCCGCGCGATGAAGCGCGCCATGCAGAACGCAATGCGCCTCGGCGCCCAGGGCATCAAGATCATGTCGTCGGGTCGCCTGAACGGTATCGAGATTGCTCGCCGTGAGTGGTATCGCGAAGGTCGCGTGCCGCTGCACACGCTGCGTGCAGACATCGATTACGGTACGTCGGAAGCGAAGACGACCTACGGTGTGATCGGTATCAAGGTGTGGGTGTTCAAGGGTGAGATGCTCGCCCGCGGCGAAGCGCCTGCTGTTACCGAAGAAAACGATAACGCACGTCGTCCGCGTCGTGACGGTCGTCGCCCCGAAGGCGACAACCGCCCGGCAGGCCGCCGTCCCGCTCGTGATGCGAAGCCCGAAGGCGGCGCACCGGCAGGGGATGCCGACGTGAAGTCCACTCAGCAACGAGTCAGAAAGTCAGGAGCTAGCAATGCTGCAGCCGGCGAGAAGAAAGTACCGTAAGGAGCAGAAGGGCCGCAATACGGGCCTCGCCACCCGCGGCACCAAGGTTTCCTTTGGCGAGTACGGTCTCAAGGCCACGTCGCGCGGTCGTCTGACGGCTCGTCAGATTGAATCCGCACGTCGTGCGATGACGCGTCACATCAAGCGCGGTGGTCGTATCTGGATTCGCATTTTCCCCGACAAGCCGATCTCGAAGAAGCCGGCGGAAGTGCGTATGGGTAACGGCAAGGGCAATCCGGAATACTGGGTTGCGGAAATTCAGCCGGGCAAGGTGCTGTACGAGATGGACGGCGTCGACGAGGCGCTTGCGCGCGAGGCGTTCCGCCTGGCAGCAGCCAAGCTCCCGCTCGAAACCACCTTTGTCGTGCGACAGCTGGGGTAAGCGATGAAAGCCAAGGATCTGCGGACGAAAGATGCCGCTGAATTGAACAAGGAGTTGATGGATCTCCTGAAGGCGCAGTTTTCGATGCGCATGCAGAAGGCCACTCAACAGCTGACCAACACCAGCGAACTTAAGAACGTGCGCCGCGATATCGCGCGCGTTCGTACCCTGCTGCAACAGAAAGCGAGTACGAAATGAGCGAGACCAATCAAAAGGTTCATCGCACGCTGGTCGGCCGAGTGGTCAGCGACAAGATGGACAAGACCGTGACCGTTCTGGTGGAGCGTCGTGTGAAGCACCCGCTCTACGGCAAGGTGATTATGCGGTCGAAGAAGTATCACGCGCACGTCGAAGGCCTCGAAGCGCACGAAGGCGATCTGGTTCAGATCGAAGAGTGCCGCCCGATCAGCCGCACGAAGGCGTGGAAGGTTACGCAGGTTGTAGAACAGGCTCGCGTGATCTGAAGATGTATTTCAGGGAGGGGCTTGTGTAGTCCCTCCCTGCGTGCTATTGTGGCGCGCTTTGCTTCGCCGAGCCTCAAAGTTTTGTTGGGCTCGTCCTACACCCTGACGGGTCCAAGACTGACCGCTCTCAGAGCGGGATAAGTTGGAGATAACAAATGATCCAGATGCAATCCATGCTGAACGTGGCCGACAACACCGGCGCGCGCTCGGTCATGTGTATCAAGGTGCTGGGTGGTTCCAAGCGCCGTTACGCCGGTATTGGTGATGTGATCAAGGTCAGCATCAAGGATGCTGCGCCCCGCGGTCGCGTCAAGAAGGGCGAGGTCTATAACGCGGTGGTTGTTCGCACTGCGAAGGGTGTGCGTCGTCCGGACGGTTCGCTCGTGAAGTTCGACGGCAATGCCGCAGTGCTTCTGAACAACAAGCTCGAGCCGATCGGTACCCGCATTTTCGGGCCGGTCACGCGTGAGCTGCGCGGCGAGCGTTTCATGAAGATCGTTTCGCTGGCGCCGGAAGTTCTCTGAGGCCAGGCTGGAGAGTCAGATGGAAAAGATTCGCAAGGGCGATGAAGTGGTGGTGCTGACGGGCAAGGATCGCGGTCGCCGCGGTACCGTGCTGCGTCGCGTTGATGAGCGCTCGGTTCTGGTTGAGGGCGTAAACCGCGTGAAGAAGCATCAGCGGCCGAACCCGATGAAGGGTCAGCAGGGCGGCATCGTCGAGAAGGAAATGCCGATCGACATTTCGAATGTTGCGCTGTTCAACCCGGCCACCAGCAAGGGTGATCGTGTGGGCATCAAGACGCTTGAAGACGGTACGAAGGTCCGTTTCTTCAAGTCGAATGGCGAGTTGGTCAAGGCTTAAGGAACGACAATGGCGCGCTTGCAAGATTTTTACAAAGCAACCGTTGTGGGCGATTTGACGGCTCGCTTCGGTTACAAGTCGGTGATGGAAGTTCCGCGCATCACCAAGATCACGCTGAACATGGGTGTCGGCGAAGCGGTGGGTGACAAGAAGGTTCTTGAGCACGCCGTGGGCGACATGGTCAAGATCGCTGGTCAGAAGCCGGTCGTCACCAAGGCCCGTAAGGCCATCGCGGGTTTCAAGATCCGTGAGGGTTATCCGATCGGCTGCATGGTGACGCTGCGCGGTCCCCGCATGTTCGAATTCCTGGATCGTCTGATCACCGTGGCGATGCCGCGCGTGCGTGACTTCCGTGGTGTGTCCGGCAAGGGTTTCGACGGCCGTGGCAACTACAACATCGGCATCAAGGAACAGATCATTTTCCCGGAAATCGAGTACGACAAGGTCGACAAGGTCCGTGGAATGAACATCAGCATCACGACGACCGCCAAGACCGACGAGGAAGCCAAGGCTCTGCTCGCCGCGTTCAAGTTCCCGTTCAAGAATTGAGGTTGCCATGGCCAAGTTGGCATTGAAAAACCGTGAAGAGAAGCGTGAGAAGCTGGTCGCGAAGTTTGCTGCCAAGCGCGCTGCGCTCGAGGCTGTCATCGCTGACATGTCCGCGTCCGACGAAGATCGTGCTTCCGCTCGCCTGAAGCTGCAAGCGCTGCCGCGCAATTCCAGCCCGACGCGTCTTCGCAATCGTTGCGAGCAAACCGGGCGTCCGCGCGGTGTGTTCCGCAAATTCGGTCTTTGCCGCAACAAGTTGCGTGAAGCGGCCTTCCGCGGCGAAGTGCCCGGCATGGTCAAGGCTAGTTGGTAACAGGGGTACAAGATGAGCATGAGTGATCCGATTGCGGACATGCTGACCCGCATCCGCAATGCACAAATGGCACAGAAGGGCTCTGTTGTCATGCCGTCCTCGAAACTCAAGGTGGCGATCGCCGGGGTGCTGCAGTCCGAAGGTTATATCGACGGTTTCAGCGTGCGCACCGATGGTGGCAAGGCTGAGCTGGAACTGGTCCTGAAGTATTACTCGGGCCGCCCCGTCATCGAGCGCATCGAGCGCGTCAGTCGTCCTGGTCTTCGCGTTTACCGCGGCATGGACGATCTGCCTCGCGTGATGAACGGTCTGGGTGTGGCCATCGTTTCGACGCCCCGTGGCGTCATGACCGATCGCAAGGCCCGCGCCGAGAAGGTCGGCGGCGAAGTGCTGTGCATCGTGGCTTGAGGACGAAGACATGTCACGTATTGCAAAGAATCCAGTTGTTGTACCGAAGGGTGTCGACGTTGCCCTGAGCAACGGCGAGCTGTCGGTCAAGGGTCCGCTCGGCCAGATCCGCCGCGTGATCAACCCGGCTGTTTCGGTCACTGTCGATGGCGGCGAGATCCGTTTCGGTCAGATCGAAGGCGCCGAGAATACCAAGGCGCTTTCCGGGACCATGCGCGCGCTGGTCGCGAACATGGTTCAGGGTGTCACCCAGGGTTTCGAGCGCAAGCTGCTGCTGGTCGGCGTGGGCTACAAGGCGCAGGCGCAAGGCGACAAGCTGAACCTGTCGCTTGGTTTCTCGCACCCGGTCGTTCATCAGATGCCCGAAGGCATCAAAGTGGAAACGCCGGCGCCGACGGAAATCCGCATCAAGGGTGTCGACAAGCAACTCGTTGGTCAGGTCGCCGCTGAAGTCCGCGCGTATCGCCAGCCCGAGCCGTACAAGGGTAAGGGCGTTCGCTACGCGGACGAAGTGGTGGTGATCAAAGAGACCAAGAAGAAGTAAGGGTGACGAACATGGACAAGAACATTTCCCGTCTGCGCCGCTCCCGCCAGACCCGTGCGCGCATCGCCCAACTGAAGGCCGTTCGTCTGTCGGTTCACCGCAGCAACAGCCACATCTACGCGCAGGTCTATTCCGGTTGCGGCACCCGCGTGCTCGCGGCTGCGTCGACCATCGAAGAGTCGGTGCGCAAGGAAGTGAGCAACGGCGGCAACGTGAAGGCGGCCACGCTGGTCGGCAAGCTGATTGCCGAGCGCGCTCGCGCGCAAGGTATCGAGCAGGTGGCATTCGATCGTGGTGGTTTCAAGTACCACGGCCGTATCAAGGCGCTCGCTGAGGCCGCCCGCGAAGGCGGTCTCAAGTTCTAACTGATCAGGCGACTCAAGCGATGGCTAAACCGCAACGCAAGCAAAACCAGGCCCAGGAAGAACGCGACGACGGCCTGCGTGAAAAAATGGTGTCGATCAACCGTGTCACCAAAGTGGTGAAGGGTGGTCGTATTCTCGGTTTCGCGGCTCTGACCGTGGTCGGTGACGGCGACGGCGGAATCGGCATGGGCAAGGGCAAGGCGCGTGAAGTGCCGGTGGCCGTGCAGAAGGCGATGGAAGAGGCGCGTCGCAAGATGGTTCGTGTGAGCCTTCGCGATGGCAGCTTTCATCACCCGATCGTCGGCCACCATGGCGCGTCGACCGTGCTGATCCAGCCGGCCGCAGCCGGTACCGGCATCATCGCCGGCGGTCCGATGCGTGCCGTGTTCGAAGTGATGGGCGTGACGGACGTCGTCGCCAAGTCGCTCGGCTCGTCGAATCCTTACAACCTCGTGCGCGCCACGCTTAACGGCCTGCTGCGCATGAGCACGCCGTCGGAGATTGCCGCCAAGCGCGGCAAGACCGTGGCGGACATTCTCGGCTGAGGTCTGTGATGGCTGATAAAACTCTGAAGGTCACTCTGGTGAAGAGCCTGATCGGTCGCAAGCAGGATCACCGCGCCACGGTGCGCGGCCTGGGTCTGCGCCGTCTGCATCACACCGTCGTCCTTGAGGACACGCCGGCAGTCCGCGGCATGGTCACCAAGGTGTCTTACCTGCTTAAGGTCGAGGCTTAAATGGAACTGAATGACATCAAGCCCGGCGAGGGCTCGAAGCACGCGCGCCGTCGCGTCGGTCGCGGCATGGGCAGTGGCCTGGGCAAGACCTGCGGCCGCGGCCACAAGGGTCAGAAGTCGCGTTCGGGCGGCTGGAAGAGCGTCGGTTTCGAAGGCGGCCAGATGCCGCTGCAGCGCCGTCTGCCGAAGCGTGGCTTCACGTCGCTGACGCGTGCCCGCAACGAGGAAGTCAATCTTTCGTCGCTGTCGCGTCTGCCGGTCGAGGACGTTGATCTGCTGGTGCTCAAGCAGTTTGGCCTCGTGTCTCGCGACGCGCTGTCTGCCAAGGTGGTTCTGTCGGGCGAGATCACCCGCCGCGTCGTGCTCAAGGGCATCGGTGCGACCAAGGGTGCGCGCGCGGCGATCGAAGCCGTTGGCGGCCAGGTCGGAGAGTAAGCGTTGGTTACTGCCGCCCAGCAGCCCGGCCGTAGCGCCAAGTTCGGTGATCTGTGGCGTCGCCTGTGGTTCCTCGCAGGCGCGCTGCTGGTCTATCGCCTCGGTGCGCACATTCCGGTCCCGGGTATCGATCCTGCTCGTCTCGCGGAACTTTTCCAGGGGCAGCAGGGCGGCATCCTCGGCGTATTCAACCTCTTCTCCGGCGGTGCGTTGTCGCGTTTCACGATCTTCGCGCTGGGGATCATGCCGTACATCTCGGCGTCGATCATCATGCAGCTGCTCACCGTCGCAGTGCCGTCTCTTGAGGCGCTGAAGAAGGAAGGTGAGGCGGGCCGTCGCAAGATCACGCAGTACACGCGTTACGGCACGCTGGCGCTCGCGCTGTTCCAGGCCTTCGGTATTTCCGTTGCGCTTGAGTCGCAGCAGGGACTGGTGCTCGATCCGGGAATGATGTTCCGCTTCGTGACGATCTCGACTCTGATCACCGGGACAATGTTCCTGATGTGGTTGGGCGAACAGATCACCGAACGCGGTATTGGCAACGGCATCTCGATCATCATCTTTGCGGGTATCGCTGCAGGGCTTCCGGGTTCCATCGGCGGACTTCTCGAGTTGGTGAATACCGGTGCGATGCACGAGCTGACGGCGCTGTTCATCGTTGCGCTGGTGTTTGCTGTGACTGCAGTGGTGGTTTTCGTAGAACGTGGTCAGCGCAAGATCCTGGTCAACTACGCGAAGCGTCAGGTCGGCAACAAGGTGTATGGCGGACAGAGTTCGCACCTGCCTTTGAAGCTGAACATGGCCGGTGTCATTCCGCCGATTTTCGCGTCGTCGATCATCCTTTTCCCGGCGACGTTGGCGGGCTGGTTCGCAACGACGGACAGCACGCGCTGGCTGAAGGATCTGGCCGCCACGTTGTCGCCCGGTCAGCCGATCTACGTGTTGCTATATGCGACGGCAATCGTTTTCTTCTGCTTCTTCTATACGGCGCTGGTTTTCAACGCCAAGGAGACTGCGGACAACCTGAAGAAGAGCGGTGCCTTCGTTCCGGGCATCCGTCCGGGCGAACAGACGGCGCGCTATATCGACAAGATCCTGACGCGTCTCACCCTGGTCGGTGCGGTGTACATCACGCTGGTCTGTCTGTTGCCTGAGTTCCTGATCCTGAAGTGGAATGTTCCGTTCTACTTCGGCGGCACATCGTTGCTGATCATCGTTGTAGTGACGATGGATTTCATGGCCCAGGTGCAGGCGTACGTGATGTCTCATCAGTACGAGAGCCTTCTGAAGAAGGCGAATTTCCGCGGGGCTGGGTTCCCGACGCGTTAGGTAGCTATGTCCAAGGAAGATGTCATTGAAATGCAGGGTGAAGTTGTTGAAACCCTGCCGAATGCGACGTTTCGCGTGAAGCTCGAAAACGGACACGTGGTTCTCGGGCACATATCCGGAAAGATGCGGATGCACTACATCCGCATTCTGCCCGGTGACAAGGTAACGGTGCAGCTCACGCCTTATGACCTGAGCAAAGGTCGCATCGTGTTTCGCGCCAAGTAGGTCCGGCGTTTGGTTCCAGTTGGAGAAATGGGATGAAAGTCCAAGCATCTGTAAAGCGCGTCTGCCGCAAGTGCAAGGTGATCCGTCGCCACGGTGTCGTCCGCATCATTTGTGCTGATCCGCGTCACAAGCAGCGTCAAGGTTGACGTTAGCTAGTGGTCTTTGATAACATTTAAGGTTTCGCTTTTCGGGGTGACTGCATGGCCCGTATCGCCGGCGTTAACATTCCTAACCACCAGCACACCGAGATCGCTCTGACGGCGATTTTCGGGGTTGGTCGTTCCCGCTCACAAAAGATTTGCGACGCTGCCGGCATTGCCCGCACGACGAAGATCAAGGACCTCTCGGAGGCCGAAATGGATCGGCTGCGGGAAGAGGTCGGCAAGTTCACCATCGAGGGTGACCTGCGCCGTGAAGTGACGATGAACATCAAGCGCCTGATGGATCTGGGCTGCTATCGCGGTGTTCGTCATCGTCGTGGCCTGCCGCTGCGTGGTCAGCGCACCCGCACGAATGCCCGCACCCGCAAGGGTCCGCGCAAGTCGATCGCTGGCGCCAAGAAATAAGCAATAGGACACGATCATGGTCAAGAGTGCTGCAAAAGTCCGGAAGAAGGTCAAGAAGAACGTCGCGGAAGGCATCGCGCACATTCACGCTTCCTTCAACAACACCATCATCACGATCACCGACCGTCAGGGCAACGCCCTGTCGTGGGCAACGTCGGGCGGCGCCGGCTTCAAGGGTTCGCGCAAGAGCACGCCGTTTGCAGCACAGGTGGCCGCAGAGGCCGCTGGCAAGGTCGCTGTCGAATGCGGTGTGAAGAACCTGGAAGTCCGCATCAAGGGTCCCGGCCCGGGTCGCGAGTCGGCCGTTCGTGCGCTGAATGCGCTCGGCATCAAGATTTCGTCGATCACCGACATCACGCCGATCCCGCACAACGGTTGCCGTCCGCCCAAGCGTCGGCGCATCTAAGAGGAATTAGAGAATGGCTCGTAATCTCGACGCGAAGTGCCGTCAATGCCGTCGTGAAGGCGAAAAGCTCTTCCTGAAGGGCGAAAAGTGCTTCACCGACAAGTGCGCCATCGAGCGCCGCTCGTATGCCCCGGGGCAGCACGGACAAAAGTCCGGCCAGCGTCTGTCCGGTTTCGGTCAGCAGCTGCGTGAAAAGCAGAAGATCCGTCGCATCTACGGCGTGCTCGAGCGTCAGTTCCGCCGCGTGTATGCCGAGGCTGAACGCCGCAAGGGTCAGACCGGCGAGAACATGCTGCAACTGCTGGAAAGCCGCCTGGATACGGTTGCTTACCGCATGGGTTTTGGCGCTTCGCGTGCCGAGTCGCGTCAGGTCGTGCGTCACAACGGCGTGCTGGTCAACGGCAAGCGCGTCAACATCCCGTCGTACGAAGTGCGTCCGGGTGATGTGGTCGAGCTGACCGAACGTGCCAAGGGCCATCTGCGCTCGAAGGGCGCGCTCGAAGCCCAGGCTTCGCGCGGTTTCCCCGAGTGGCTGGACGTCGATTCCAAGGCTGCACGCGGCGTGTTCAAGTCGCTGCCGGCCCGTACCGACCTGCCCTCGACGATCAACGAAAGTCTGGTCGTCGAACTGTACTCCCGCTGATCGCTGGTGCGATCAGCCTGCTGACGTCACTGAGGACTGCAGATGCAAAGCAATGCTCTCTTGAAACCGCGAATCATTGACGTACAAAATCTCTCCCCGGCTCACGCACGCGTTGTGATGGAGCCGTTCGAACGCGGGTTCGGGCACACGCTGGGCAACGCGCTCCGTCGCATTCTCCTGTCGTCGATGCCCGGCTACGCGCCGACCGAAGTGCAGATCGAAGGCGTTCTGCACGAGTACTCGACGCTGGACGGCGTGCGTGAAGATGTGGTCGACATCCTGCTGAATCTGAAGGGTGTCGTGCTGAAGCTGCACAACCGGTCCGAGGCTTACCTGCGCCTGTCGCGTAACGGCGAAGGCGTCGTGACGGCTGGCGATATCGAAGTCACGCACGATGTCGAGATTGTCAACCCGGAACACGTGATCGCTCACGTTGCGCCGGGTGGCAAGCTGGATCTCCAGTTCAAGATCGAACAGGGCCGTGGTTACGTGCCGGGTACCGTTCGTCAGAGCTCTTCGGAGAACAAGGCGATCGGTCACATCGTTCTCGATGCGAGCTTCAGCCCGGTTCGCCGCGTGAGCTATTCGGTTGAGTCGGCGCGCGTCGAACAGCGTACCGACCTCGATCGTCTGGTGATGGATGTCGAAACCAACGGTGCTGTCGAGCCGGAAGAGGCGGTGCGCTACGCTGCCCGCGTGCTGGTTGATCAGCTGTCGGTGTTCGCCGAGCTGGAAGGTACGGCGCCGGCCGTCGAGCAGCGCAAGCCGGCGGTGATCGATCCGATCCTGCTGCGCCCGGTCGATGACCTGGAGCTGACGGTGCGTTCGGCCAACTGTTTGAAGGCCGAGAACATCTATTACATCGGCGATCTGATCCAGCGTACCGAGAACGAGCTGCTGAAGACCCCGAACCTGGGTCGCAAGTCGCTGAACGAAATCAAGGAAGTGCTTGCCTCGCGTGGTCTCACGCTGGGCATGAAGCTCGAGAACTGGCCGCCCGCCGGCCTCGATCGGGCATAACACCGTACCGGCGCACCGCGCCGGATACAAGATGAACCGGCCACCTGCCTGACCCGCGGTGGCCGCATAATTTATACGGAGTCACCATGCGTCATCGTAACGGTCTCAGAAAGCTTAATCGCACCAGCTCGCATCGCGAAGCGATGTTCCGCAACATGGCCGTGTCGCTGCTGCGCCACGAGGCCATCAAGACCACGGTTCCGAAGGCCAAGGAACTGCGCCGCGTCGTCGAGCCGCTGATCAACCTCGGCAAGACGCCGAACCTGTCGAACCGCCGCCTCGCCTTCTCGCGTCTGCGTGACCGCGAAGTCGTGTGCAAGATCTTCGACGTGCTCGGCCCCCGCTATGCTAACCGCAATGGCGGTTACCTGAGCATCCTTAAGATGGGCTTCCGCGTCGGCGACAATGCGCCGATGGCATTCGTCCAGCTGATGGATCGCCCGGACGAGAGTGCGGAGCCGGTTGAAGTCGCCGAGTAAGCGAGTTCCATCGGTATCAAACAAAAAGCCCCGCGATGCGGGGCTTTTTGTTTGGGCGTCCTTCGCACACTCTCGCACAGTGGAGAGTGTGCCTTGGGGTTGCGACGTCAGGCCGCGCTGGCGCTGTTGTCCTGCCAGAGGGGCGTGTGCTGCTGTAGTACTTCACGGAATACTTCGCCGAGCATCACGAGCACCGGCCCCTCGGGTGTTCCCGCTGTGCCCAGCAAGGCGCCGATTGGTTGTTCCGAAAGCCCCTGCAGCGTCGTGAAGGCCTCGCGCGATGCCGGGTGACTCGCGTTTTCGATCAGTGCTACCGGAGTGCCCGGGTCGCGCCCGTAGCTCATCAGCTCCCGTGCAATCGCCATCGATTCGTGCGAGGCCATGTAAAGCGCCAGCGTCGGTGTGTCGGCATTGGCGCGCAGCGCCTGAGAGGGGTGTTCGCCCTCGCCGGCACGCGGCGTCAGCAGCGCAACGCTGCGTGCGATGCCCCGACGCGTCAGCGATACGCGGAGCTGCGCGCTGGCGGCGCTGGCCGCTGTGATGCCCGGAACAACCTCGTACTCGATACCCGCTGCGGCCAGCGCATCCATCTCTTCCTGAGCGCGACCGAACAGCATCGGATCGCCGCCCTTGAGACGCACTACCCGGGCATGCGTGCGCGCGGCGTGGATGAGCTTCTGGTTGATGAAGCGCTGAGCGGTGGACTGCTTGCCGCAGCGCTTGCCGACAGCAATGTGCTTGGCCTGAGGTGCGAGCGACAGCACGTCGTCGCCGATCAGCGCGTCGTGCAGCACGACCTCGGCTTCGGCGAGCAGCCGGACCGCGCGCACGGTCAGCAGGTCTACGGCGCCCGGACCGGCGCCGACCAGCCAGACCTTGCCAGAAGAGCGGTGTTCAGCCGGCCTTGACATGGAGACCGCACTCCTTGCTTTCCGGGTTCTCCCACCACCAGCGTCCGGCGCGGATGTCCTCGCCCGGCGAGATCGCGCGGGTACAGGGCTGGCAGCCGATGCTCGGGAAGAAGCGCTCGTGCAGTTCGTTGTACGGGACTTCGTGCGTATGGATGTAGACCCACACCTCGCGCTCGGTCCAGTCGGACAGCGGATTGAACTTCTCGATACCGTGACCTTCGTCGAATTCGCGCGTTGGGAGTGCGCTCCGCGTCGCCGATTGCTGGGCCCGCATGCCGGTGATCCAGGCCTTCTTGCCGGCCAGGGCCCGCTTCAGCGGCTCGACCTTGCGCATCGCACAGCAGGCCTTGCGCAGGTCCACCGAGTCGTAGAAGGCGTTGATGCCGTGCTTGCGCACGTACTCTTCGACCGCCTCGTGACGCGGAAAGAAGGTGACCGGGCGCGCACCGTAGTGCTGTTCCGCCTTCGCCATCAGGTCGTAGGTCTCGGGCGGCAGGCGGCCGGTGTCCAGCGTGAAGATCTCGATCTCGAGTGCGTTGCGCTGGATCAGGTCGGTCAGCACCATGTCTTCCGCGCCCATGCTGCTGGCGAAGCCGATGGGCTGGAACTCGGCGGCGGCCTGCCTCAGCAGTTCGGTCGCCGCCGCGGTCTTCTGCGCCACCGTCGCGCGCATCGCGTCGGTGATGTTCGGATGGATCAGCGGGTTCTTCATGCGATCGCCTTCTGCCCAATGCGCCGACGGAACACTGGCGTGATGCCGTCGGTGGAGGTCTGGTAGGGCGTGGTGAAGTCGTTCAGCGCAGCAATGCAGCGCTCCGGCTTCTGGTCGGCGCGCAGCAGATAGGCGTCGAAGCCGGTGCGGCGGAAGAAGAACATCTGGTCGCGCAGCACGTCGCCCAGCGCGCGCAATTCGTTGCGGTAGCCGTAACGGGTGCGCAGGATGAAGGCGATCGAAAAGCCGCGGCCGTCGATGAACTTGGGGAAGTTCACGCCGATCAACGGCAGCCGGTTCAGATCGCCGCCGAGGCTTTCCGCCAGTTCGGCCGGTTCCTCGTGACTGTCCAGCCAGACCGCGATCTCGCCCGCGGCAACGCGTGCCGCAAGCTCTTCACGACGGCGCAGCCACACGGTCAGCGGGATCATTACCTTGCCGGCCGGCACTTCACAGGCGGCGACCACGTCCTCGGGTGCGGCCGGTTCACCGGTCAGCTTGAACATGACCACCTTGCCGGCGGCCTTGCGCACCGGTTCGGTCGACTCCGGCAGTTTCACCCAGGTCCATTCGTTCTCTGCGAGCGCGTTGCCGCGGATCAGGTCAGCCATGGGCCACCTCGGCTTTCTTTGCGGTTTCGCCGTACACGCGGGCCTTGAACGGCGCGACGCCGAGCCGGCGTACGGTGTCGAGGAAGCGCTCTTCCGGCGTGCGCGCCTCGACATAGGTTTCGATGAGCTTCTTGATCACGCCCGGCACTTCGTCCGCTGCGAACGACGGGCCGATCACGTCGCCGAGCGACGTGGTGTTGCCCTGGGCGCCGCCGATCGACACCTGGTACCACTCGGAACCGGCCTTATCGACGCCGAGAATGCCGATATGGCCGACGTGATGGTGACCACAGGAATTCATGCAGCCGGAAATGTTCAGCTCCAGGTCGCCAATGTCGTACAGGTAGTCCAGATCGTCGAACTCGGCCTGGATCGCCTGCGCGATCGGGATGGACTTGGCATTCGCCAGCGAGCAGAAGTCGCCGCCCGGGCAGCAGATCATGTCGGTCAGCAGCCCGATATTGGGCGTCGCCAGTCCGTGCGCGCGCGCGCCCTGCCACAGGTCGTAAAGGTCGGCCAGCGCTACGTCGGCGAGCACCAGGTTCTGTTCGTGCGTCACGCGCAGCTCGCCGAAGCTGTAGCGGTCGGCCAGATCGGCGACGGCTTCCATCTGTTCCGACGTGATGTCGCCCGGTGCGACGCCGTGCGGCTTCAGCGACAGCGTGACCGAGCGGTAGCCCGGACGCTTGTGCGCACGCACGCAGCGTGAGACCCAGCGGGCGAAGGCGCGGTCTTCGGCGAGGTGCGCATCGAAGGACGCATCGCGCGCGGGGCGGGCGGGAGCGTCCGGATCCGAGAAGGCGGCGCGGGCCAGATCGAGTTCGGCTTCGGTGACGGTGGCGATGCCGTCGCGCTCCAGCTGCCATTCCTCATTGACCTGACGCGCGAACTCCTCGGCGCCGATCGCCTTGACCAGGATCTTGATGCGCGCCTTGTAGGCGTTGTCGCGGCGGCCGTACCGGTTGTAGACGCGCAGCACGGCGTCGAGATAGGTCGGCAGGTGCGGCCAGGGCAGGGCGTCGTGAATGACGCTGCCCAGTATCGGGGTGCGACCCATGCCGCCGCCGACAATGACACGTACCAGCACTTCGCCCTTGTCGTCGCGGTAAAGCTGCAGGCCGACGTCGTGCGCATAGGTCACCGCACGGTCTTCAAGCGTGCCGCTGACGGCGATCTTGAACTTGCGTGGCAGGAAGGCGAACTCCGGATGGAAGGTCGACCACTGGCGCAGCACTTCGCAGTACGGACGCGGATCGACGATCTCGTCGGGGGCCACGCCGGCGAAGGGGTCCGTCGTGATGTTGCGGATGCAGTTGCCCGAGGTCTGGATGGCGTGCATTTCCACCGTCGCCAGTTCGGCCAGGATGTCAGCGGTGTCCTCCAGCTTCGGCCAGTTCAGCTGCATGTTCTGGCGCGTCGTGAAGTGACCGTAGCCGCGGTCGTAGCGGCGGGCAATGTCGGCCAGCTTGCGCAACTGCACACTGGACAGCATGCCGTAGGGTACGGCGATGCGCAGCATCGGCGCATGGCGCTGGATGTAGAGGCCGTTCTGCAGACGCAGCGGGCGGAATTCGTCTTCCGACAGTTCGCCGGCCAGATTGCGCTGCAACTGGTCGCGATACTGGGCGACGCGCTCCATCACCAGAGCGCGGTCGTAATCGTCGTAGCGATACATAAGGGTGGTCCAGTCATGGGTGTCCGACCCATGCCGGACTACCCGTTGCCCTCTTTCAGCCTAGAAGGTTCAGGCTCAGTTTTCCGCCGATGCCGAACAGCATGCTGGCCAGCAGCGGACGCAGGAATCGTTCGGGCATGCGCGCCGCGATCTGGCTGCCGAGCGCGATGCCGGGCAGCGAACCGACCAGCAGTGCGCCGAGCAGCGTCCAGTCGACATTGCCCAGCCACCAGTGGCCCATGCCGGCCACCAGGGTCAGCGGCACGGCATGGGCGATGTCGCTGCCGACGATGCGCACGGCAGACAGCCGCGGATAGAGAAATACCAGTGCCGCCGTGCCAAGCGCGCCGGCGCCCACCGAAGAGATCGTCACCAGCAGACCCAGCACTGCGCCGGTGGCGATGGTCAGCACCCGCAGATGGCGTTCGCGGAATTCGCCGATGCCCGGCCGCTCGGCCAGAGCCTGCAGACGGGCTCGGAAAAGCAGCGCGCACGCAGTCAGAACAAGCGCCACACCGAGCGTACCGCTGATCAGCGACTGGCTGCCATAGGCCGAGCCGGAATGCGTCGATAACCACCACAGCGTCAGCGCCGCCGTCGGCACGCTGCCGGTGCCCAGCGCAGCGACGATGCGCCAATCCACTGTTCCATTGCGACCATGCACGACCGCACCGCCCGCCTTGGTCACGGCCGCGTACAGCAGATCGGTGCCGACCGCGACCGCAGGGTGGATACCGAACAGCAGCACCAGCAGCGGCGTCATCAGCGAACCGCCGCCCACGCCGGTCAGACCGACGATGGCGCCGACGAAAAAGCCCGCGACCGAATAACCGAAATCCATGAATGCACTTTCTGCACTTTAAGGCGACCGAGGGTAGCGGCCTTCGAAGATAATTGGAAATGCTTTGAAGTAAGATCGAAATGACTTCCAGTGCTAATTGGAATGGGACATGAACCTGCAACAGCTGCGTTACATCGCCGAAGTCGCCCAGCGCAACCTGAACGTGTCCGAGGCGGCGCGCGCGCTGCACACCTCGCAGTCCGGCGTGTCGCGGCAGATCAGCCTGCTGGAGGAGGAGCTTGGCGTCGATGTGTTCGTGCGCCAGGGCAAGCGACTGGTGGCGATCACCCGACCCGGCGAGGAGGTGGTCGCCATTGCCCGCCGCATGCTGCGCGACATCGGCGCGCTGCGTCAGGTTGGTGATGAATACGCCAGCGGCGACCTGGGGCGGCTGTCGATCGCCACTACCCATACCCAGGCGCGCTACGTGCTGCCGCGCGTGCTGTCGGAGTTCCTGCGCGCCCACCCCGGGGTGCAGATCGAACTGCACCAGGGCAATCCGACGCAATGCTGCGAATTCGTGCTGTCCGGCGCGGCGGATCTGGCGATCGCGACCGAAGCGATCGACGACTACGAACAATTGGTCAGCCTGCCCTGTTACCAGTGGAACCGCTGCCTGATCGCGCCACCCGGTCATCCGCTGCTCGACGTGAAACCGCTGACACTGGAAGCGATCGCCGCCTGGCCGCTGATCACCTATGACTTTTCCTTCACCGGCGGATCGCGCGTGAACCAGACCTTCGCCGAGCGCGGGCTGACGCCGCGTGTAGCGCTCAGCGCAATCGACGCCGACATCATCAAGACCTACGTGGCGCTGGGTCTCGGCGTCGGCATCGTCGCGCAGATGGCGTTCGATCCGGAGCAGGACCGCGGACTGCGCGCGGTCGATTGCGCCCATCTGTTCGAGTCGAGCACCACGCGTATCGGTCTGCACCGCAACGCCTGGTTGCGCGGCTACACCTACGCCTTCATCGAGGCCTTCGCCGCCTCGCTCACCCGTGATGTGGTCGACCGGGCGCTCGGCCGCGGCTGAAGGTTTTCATCGGCCGGTAACTTCGCCGGGCGACAGTGTCGGAATTGTTTCCACTCAAGATCCGACCATGACCGTGGCGCCCCTGCATCCCCTCCATCTCGATCCGACCGGCCGACATGCCGTACTGGCCGGCGTTACCTACCTTGCAAGCGCACCGCTGCAGGCAAAGGACGGGCGCTGCGTGCTCTATCTGACCGAGGCCGCCCAGCCCGAGCACGTCTATAAATTCATCGGCCCGCTGCCGGATGGTGGGGCGCTGCAACATGGCGCGCTCTACGTCGCACGACTGGGCGACGCCGGCCACGGGCGCTGGTTGCCGCTGGTGCCCGCGCGCCAGGGCTTCCTGCTATGGGACGCACAGCTGAACGTGGCCGATGTGCTGGCCCGCCCTGCCGACGCCGCCCGCCGGGCGGGCGCCAGCCGCATCGACGCGCTGTTCTGCGTGCAGGCGCGCGCGGACGGTGGTCAGCTTCTCTTGTGCGACCACGCAGGCGCGGCACTGGTCTGGCGCGAGGCGCTGGGCGATGCGGCCAGTCTCAGCTTTGCCTGGCAAGGGGCGGCGCCGTGCAGCGACAGGCCCGCCGCAGCGCTTTCGCCGGATCGCACTCGCCACGATACGCAGCCGGTCGCGGGCTGACCGGCCTGCGCACGCCGTCCTCCGCGCGGCTCCCGTGACGCGGTCGCGGGCGGCAGCGGCGGGCTGCGGCCTATACTCCGGCGTCTGTTTACATCGACAGCCGCCCATGACCCGCTTCCGCTTCTCCCTCGTCGCAGCGCTGTGCGCTGCCGGTCTGCTTGGCGCCGGACCGCTGCAGGCGGCCGACGGTGCCAGCCGCTACTACGAGGATGCCCTGGTCCGCTTCGAACGCAAGGACGACGCCGGCGCCATCATCCAGCTCAAGAACGCGCTGAAGGCCGATCCCGGCTTTCTCGCCGCGCACATGCTCATGGGGCGTGCAGCGCTGCGCAAGGGTGACTACGCAGCGGCCGAGGTCGCGCTGAACGAGGCGCGTCAGCGCGGCGTGTCGCGTGCCGAGTACATCGTTCCGCTGGCGAACCTGCTGGTATCGACCGGGCGCCAGAAGGAAGTGATCGACACGCTGTCGCCGGACGATCTGCCGCCCGGAATCCGCTACGAAGTGATCGTGCTGCGCGCCAAGGCGCATCTGGAACTGGGCCAGTATCCGCAGGCCTTGTCGACCGTGCGCGAGGCGCGTGCGCTGAACCCGGCGTCCGCCTCGGCGGTCGTGATGGAGTCGCGCATTGCGCTTCAGGCTGGTCGCCCTGCGGAGGCGGCCACGCTGGCCGAACAGGCAACCACGCTGGCACCCAATGATTCCGACGCCTGGGGCATGCGTGCCGCGGTTGCCTACGCGACCGCACAACTGCCGGTGGCCCTGTCGCATTACGACCGCGCGCTGCAGCTGGCACCCGACAACAGCGAAGCCTTGCTCGGCCGCAGCTCGGTGCTGATGGACCTCGGGCGCATGCCGGAGGCCAAGCAGTCGTTGCTGACCTTGTCCAAAGTCGATGTGAACGAGCCGCGCTCAGCCTACCTGCGCGCGGTGATCGCCGAATCGGAAGGCGACCGTGCGGCGGCGCGCAAGCTGCTCGGCGAGGTGGTCGGGCTGGTCGATCCTTTGCCGCGCTCGGTCCTGACCAGCCGCTCCCATCTGGCACTGATCGCCGGTCTGTCACATCTGAGCCTCGGTGGGGCGGTCAAGGCCAAGGAGTATTTCGAGCTGCACATCCGCTTCTTCCCGTCGCAGATGGCGGCACGCAAGCCCCTGGCGTCGCTGCAGATCGCGATGGGTGAAGCGGCCGCGGCCGTGTCGACGCTCGAACCGCTGATGCGTACGGCAAGCGGTGCGCGTGATCCCGAGGCACTGACGCTGATGGCCAGCGCGTACAGCCGCCTGAAGCGCCACCAGCAGGCGACCGAACTGCTCGAGCAGGCGGCAAAGCTGGGCGCGTCCTCGCAGACACAGACCTCGCTCGGGTTGAGCCTGATCGACGCGAAGCAGACTGCGCTCGGCATCGAGCAACTGCGCAATGTGCTGAAACAGGATCCCGGTCAGGCGCGCGCCAGCACCGCGCTGGCGCTCGTTGCGCTGCGCGACAGCCAGCCGCGCAAGGCGGTCGAACTGATGGAGGCGGCGGTCAAACGCGAGCCGGACAATCTGGCGGCGCTGAACCTGCTCGGTGTGTCGCGCGCGGCGGCCGGCGACTTCGCCGGCGCACGCAAGGCCTACGACAAGGCACTCGCCGCCGACCGCAATTTCGACAGCGTCAAGCTCAACCTGGCCAAGCTCGAAGTTGCCGAGGGCAAGCCCGATCAGGCACGTGCGCGCCTCGATACGTTGATCAAGGAAAAACCCAACAGCGCCTCGGCGCTTTACGAAAAGGCCATGCTCGACGCGGCGACCGGGCGCACCGCGGACGCGCTGCGCGGCCTCGAAACCCTGCACGACAAGCACCGCAACCATGTCGAAGGCCATGTCGCGCTGATCGAGCTCTACCTGCAGACCGGCGCGTCGGACAAGGCGCTGGAAGCAGCCAAGGGCGTCAGCCAGGGACAGCCGGGCTATCTGGCCATCCAGGCGGCACTGGCCCGTGTGCAGCTGGCGCGCGGCGACGCGGCCGGCGCGCGTGCCACGCTGACCTCGATGACCCGGGTTGCCGATTTCGATCCGTCAGCCCAGTACCGCATCGCCCAGCTGCAGCGCATGGCCGGCAATCCGGGCGGGGCCACGTACAGCCTGGAGAAGGCCCTGCAGGGCGATCCGGGGTATCTGCCGGCGCGCATCATGCAGGGAGAGCAGATGCTGGCCGAGGGGCAGCTCGACAAGGCGGAGGCGCGTGCGCAGGAACTGCTCAAGTCACCGGCCGCGCCCGCCGAGGTGCACCGACTGGCAGGCGATGTCGCGATGGCGCGCGGCCAGTGGCAGAACGCGATCACCCACTACCGGAACGGCCTCGGCAAGGGCGGCAGTGTCGAACTGGCCGGCGGACTGTACGAAGCTCATCGTCGCGCCGGCAACACCGCCCAGGGGAGGGCGGCGGTGGAGGCGCTGGTGAAGGAGCGTCCGCGCGATCTCGCATTCAAGCTGCTGCTGTCGCAGGCGCAGACCGACGCCGGGATGCTGCGCGAGGCAAAGGCCACGCTCGAAGCCGTGCTGAAAACGGGCGGGGAATCGGCGCCGGTGCTCAACAACCTCGCCAATCTGCAGTGGCAGACCAAGGACGCGGCAGCGCAAGCTACGGCCGAACGCGCGTTCAAACTGGCGCCGGCAGACCCGCTGGTGCTCGATACGCTGGGCTGGATACTGGCGCAGAAGGGGCAAACCGACGCCGCCCTCAAGCATCTGCGCGAGGCGCGGTTGCGCAGTCCGCAGAACCCGGAAATCCGCTATCACCTCGCCTGGGTGCTGGCGAAGACGGGCCGGAAGGCAGAGGCCCTGCAGGAGCTGGACGCGGCGCTGCAGCCGGGACGAACCTTCCCGGATGCCGACCAGGCCAAGGCGCTTCGCAGCGAACTCGGCGGACGATGAAACATCTTGTCGAAATTATTTACAGCACACATTTTCACAGTCTTCATGTTGTTGTTTTTGAAAGACTAATTGCTTCTGGCCCTAAAATTGCTAAGAAGGTGTCAAGACAGCGATGTCCCCTTCTGACCAAGGAAAGACAATGAACAAGAAACTGATCAATGCAATCGGCGCCGTGATGATCGCGGGTTTTGCCGGTGCGGCCTCGGCGGCGCAGTACAGCTGGTCGTTCACCTCGACCGCTACCTCGCACGTCGGCGCCAGTGGTTTCGGCTCCAACATCTCCGAATATTCGTCGATGACCTACACCAACGGCGCAGGCCAGTCGGTGAACATCCAGGGCTTCGCCAACACCGCTTCGGGTTCGACCATCGAGCGCGCCTACCTGACCTACCAGGGCAGCAGCGGTCTGGGCATGACGAGCCGTGATTCCTCCTCGAACGACGAGGTGAACAGCTACGGTTACGCGACCAATCCCGATCACGCCATGGACAACGAAGGCGCGATGGAAGGCATGCTGTTCTCGTTCGGTTCTGAAATGAATCTGAATCTGGTCGACATCGGCTGGTTCAGCGGCGATTCCGACATCACGGTGTATGCCTACACCGGTGCTTCCGTGGCGGACATCAACAGCACGGTGACGGGCAAGACCTTCTCGACGCTGAGCGGCTGGACCAAGATCGGTGATTTCACCGGCAACAGCGATCCGCGCAGCACGACCAACGGCACCTACTCGCGCTACTGGCTGGTGACGCCGGGTTCGTCGTCGGACTACAAGGACTACATCAAGCTGGCCGGCGTGACCGCAACGACCAAGCCGACCACGCCGCCGCCGGCCGTTCCGGAACCGGCTTCGCTGGCGCTGATCGGCACCGCACTGGCAGGCATGATTGCCGTGCGTCGTCGCAAGACGGCCTGAGCGGATCTCCCCGCACCTGAAAAAACCGCGCTTCGGCGCGGTTTTTTTCGCCTTCTTTCAGAGCGTGGTGCCGTCCTCTTCCTGTGCCTGCAAGGCCCACATCTGAGCGTAGGCGCCATCCAGCGCCAGCAGTTCGCTGTGACTGCCCCGCTCGATGATGCGGCCGGCGTCCATCACCAGGATCTGGTCGGCGTCCATGATGGTGGACAGCCGATGCGCGATGATGAGCGTCGTGTGGCCGCGCGCCACCTGTTCGAGCTGGCTCTGGATCGCCTGTTCGGTCTTCGAGTCGAGCGCTGAAGTGGCTTCGTCGAAGATCAGTATCGGCGGGTTCTTCAGCAGCGCGCGGGCGATGGCGACCCGCTGCTTCTCACCGCCCGACAGTTTCAGCCCGCGCTCGCCCACCTTGGTCGCGTAGCCGTCCGGCAGCTTCTGCACGAAATCGTGCAGCTGCGCGGCGCGGCTGGCCGCCTCGACCTCGGCGGCGGACGCCGTGACCCGGCCGTACTGGATGTTGTAGTGGATGCTGTCGTTGAACAGCACGGTGTCCTGCGGAACGATACCGATCGCGCCGCGCAGGCTGTCCTGCGTGAGCTGGCGGATGTCGGTGCCGTTGATCGTGATCCGACCGCGGCCCTCGGCCACGTCGTAGAAGCGGTAGAGCAGCCGCGCCAGCGTCGACTTTCCGGATCCCGAGTGACCCACGACGGCGACGCGATGGCCGGCCGGTATCGTGAAGTCGACGTCGTGCAGGATCTGCCGTGCCGGTTCGTAACTGAAGTTCACCTGCTGGAAGCGCACCTCGCACGGGCCGTCAGCCAGCGTCAGCGCGTCTGGCGCGTCGGCGACCTCGCGGTGCGTTTCCATCAGCGCGAACATGCGCTCGATGTCGGTCAGCGACTGGCGGATTTCCCGGTACAGCACGCCGAGGAAGTTCAGTGGAATGTAGAGCTGGATCATGAAGGCATTGACCAGCACGATGTCGCCGATGGTCATGCGGCCCTCCGCCACGCCCACCATGGCGCGCCACATCATCAGCGTGACGCCGATGGCGATGATGAAGGCCTGGCCCATGTTCAGCCATGACAGAGACACCTGGCTGCGCTCCTGCGCGCGTTGCCAGCGGATGAGCTGCTCGTCGTAGCGGCGCGCCTCGAATTCCTCGTTGTTGAAGTACTTCACCGTCTCGTAATTGAGCAGGCTGTCGATGGCTCGTGTGTTGGCTGCCGAATCCAGTTCGTTCGCCTCGCGCCGCAGGGTGGTGCGCCAGTTCGTCACGGTCACGGTGAAGGTGATGTAGAGCGCCAGCGTGACGAAGGTGATCAGCGCGAAGCTCGCTTCGTACTTCACGGCAAGGATGCTCAGCACGAGCCCGATCTCGACCAGAGTCGGCAGGATGGAGTAGAGCGTGTAGCTGATCAGCGAGCCGATTGCCCGCGTGCCGCGCTCGATGTCGCGGGTCAGCCCGCCGGTCTGGCGCTCCAGGTGAAAGCGCAGTGACAGCGCGTGCAGATGGCGGAACACTTGCAGTGAAATGCGCCGCACTGCCTGCTGGGTGACGCGCGAAAACACGATTTCGCGCAGTTCGGTCAGCATCGAGGTGGAGAAGCGCAGCGCACCATAGGCGGCCAGCAGACCCAGTGGCACCAGCAGCGGCGCTGCTTCGAGCGCCGCGCGGCTGCTGGCGGCTGCCGGCGCCAGCGCGTCGATGATCTGCTTGAACACCAGTGGCACCGCGACGTTCGAGCCCTTGGCCAGTACCAGACAGGCGAGCGCGATCAGCACGCGCCATTTGTAGGCCCAGAGGTAAGGCAGCAGGTTGCGGATGGTTTCGGAATCGCGGCGGCGGGCGCCCGGCACGGTCGCGGCGGGCAGGGGGGCGGTGGCAGATCGTCTCATGGCCGGATTCTACGGGCTGCGCGGCCGGGTGCCAGCGCTATCGAAGCCGGCGCAGGCCAGGTGCATGCCTGCCGTGGAGGCGCTGGGCCTTTTGCTGCGGCCGCCGCGCCGATCACGCGGATTCGCAGCAACGACCCTCGGCAGCGCCGAACAGCGTGTGCCGCCAGCCCTCAGACCAGCAGCGTCAGCCAGGCGGCACCGACCGACAGCAGCACGCCGGGCACGACCTGCAGGGCGAAGGCGCGGTCACCGGTGGTGACGGCGACGATGAGCTTGCTCGACGCATTGGTGGTGAAGCCGGCCAGTATCGGCAGCACCGCCTGCTCGGCCGTGATGCGGCCGCCGGCCTGCAGCGAGGCCACCGCGGCTGCAGCCGAATGGGCGTCGGCGAAGCCTGCCAGCGCTGCCGCCAGGCCTGCACCGCTGGCGCCGTAGCGGTCGGTTAGGAAGGCGGTGATCAGCAGCAGCACGCCCATCGTGGCGGCGAACAGCATGGCCAGCCGCGGGTTGAAGGGCCGGCCAGGAGGCGGCGTGTCGCCGTCGCGCGTCCGTACGCTGCGCAGCGCGATCAGCAGGCCGTAGGCCGCGGCGGCCACACCGGCCGCCAGCAGCGGCAGCGCCATCGCACGCAGCACGGCCGGGCTGGTCGCCGCCAGCAGCACGGCGAGATAGACCACAGTCGCCAGCGACGACAGTACGGCGCCGGACACCGCGCCCGCGCGCAGCCCCGGGTCGCGTCGCGCTTCGGCACCCATGGCGGCGATGGTGGCGGTGCTCGACACGAAACCCGAGGCGAAGCCGGCGAAGGTGAGGCCGAGCGCCGGACCGGCCGCGCGCAGCGCGATATGGCCGCAGGCGTTGATCGCCATCATCAGTACCGCCAGCGTCCACAAGGTGCGCGGGTTGATCGCCCCGAGCGGGTCGACCGTGCGGTCGGGCACCAGCGGCAGGATGACCAGCGCGGCAGCGGCCAGCAGCAGGCCGTCGTGCACCTCCTGTTCCGACAGCACGCGTACGACGAAGCGGTGCAGCTGGCTGCGCGCCGCCAGCGCGATGGCAACCAGCACGCCGATGCCGATCGCCAGCCGCGCGTCGTGCATGGCCAGCGCACCGAGCATGAAGGTGAGCACCAGCGCGATTTCGGTAGTGAGGCCCGGGTCGTCCTCGCGCGAGCGGCGGTAGGACACGATGGCCAGCACGCCGACCACGGCGGCCAGCACGGCCAGCGTCGCGCCGCCGCCGAGCAGCATCGCGAGTGCCCCCAGCAGCGAGGTCAGCGTGAAGGTGCGCAGGCCGGCCGCGGCGCGGGCCGGGCCCTCGCCCTTGCGGCGCTCGCGCTCGATGCCGATCAGCAGGCCGATGCCGAGCGCGGCGGCCAGGCCGGTCAGATGCGGATCGATGTCGGTGGGCATGGCAGGTGACGGAATGTGCTCATACCATTACCTTACCCGACGGCGCGCCGGTCTCCGGCCGCCGCATGTTGCGGAGACCTCTATCCATGCACACCACCGTGATCACCGTCGACGGCCTCGAAAGCGAGGACTGTGTCCATGAAATCACCAACGTGATCCACGAACTGCCCGGCATTAACACGGTCGAGGTCGCGCTGGCGACCGGCACCGTCAGCGTCGAGCACAGCCCGCTGGTCAGCGAAGCCGATATCCGGCAGGTGCTGGAAGACGAGGGCTACGCGCTCAAATAGCGCACGCCACACCCGCGTCAAGCCGCGCCGGCCGGCACGTTCGCGGGCCCGTCACATGCCTGCGGCGTAAGACGCATCGCCGCAGCCCGCTCGGGCGCGATCGCCAATGATCGGGTGCATTGATCGCATCCGCGTGCTTCATTCCGGTGCGTGCCCGAGCCTCTAAATCCATGCTTTGAAAAGGGTTTTTCAACCCCCGTGCGGGGTGCGTGCGGCCGCAAGGCGGCGTGTGCATCCATTGATCGCATATTGATTGCACTCATCCGGGCGCCGGTGGCACGGCGCATGCGAATGGAAGGGCGAGCGTCTGAAGGACAGTCAATGTTCCGGACGCCACTTTCCTGATCGCATATCACCACCGGAGATTGCCATGCCCAAAGTCACCCGCCCCGCCAACGAGAAGGGCGAATTCCTCGTCGACTACGAAGAGAAGGTGTTCGAGGACGTGAAGGCCGAGCCCGGCGAGAAGGCGCTGGTCACCTTCCACACCGTCGCCTTCGAGGGGTCCATCGGTTTCGTCAATCTGCTGCAGGCCACGCGACTGCAGCGCAAGGGTTTCGACACCTCGGTGCTGTTGTACGGCCCGGGCGTGACGCTGGGTGTGAAGCGCGGCTTCCCGACGCTGGGCGACGAGGCCTTCCCCGGCCACCAGAACTTCAACAAGCAGATTTCGAAGTTCATCGAGGAAGGCGGCAAGGTCTATGCGTGCCGCTTCGCGCTGCAGGCGCTGTATGGCCACGGCGAAGGCGCGCTGATCGAAGGCATCCGTCCGATCAATCCGCTGGATGTGCTGGACATCATCCTGCTGCATCGCAAGGACAACGCCTTCATCCTCGATACCTGGACACTGTGATCATGGGCGCCCGCACTTTCTTCGGAGCGCGGCATCCCTGCGCCATATTGCCGATCGGGCCGCGTCGGGACGAGCGGACCGCCGAGGCAAGGGCGGGCGGCGCCTGGCCGTGGGGCTCCGCTTCAGACTCGCCGCGCGTGGCGGCGACCGCGAATGCGTCGCCTCGCGCCTCGGGCACCTGGCCGTGGGAGGGCGCGACCGTTCTTCCTGCTGACCCGCGGTCGGGTTCTGGCGCGGGCGTTCGCGGCGTGTCGCAAGCGGTGCGTCGTGAAGCGATCAATGGATCGGGGCCCAGGCCATGAGCGCGCCGCGCATCATCCGCGCTGCGGCCATCCAGATCGCGCCCGATCTCGAATCCGCCGACGGTACGCTGGCCCGCGTGCTGGCGGCGATCGACGAGGCGGCGGACCGCGGCGCGCAGCTGGCCGTGTTTCCGGAAACCTTCGTACCCTACTACCCGTACTTCTCCTTCGTGCAGCCGGCGGTGCGCATGGGCGCCGACCACCTGAAGCTGTACGAGCGGGCGGTGACGGTGCCCGGGCCGGTCACGCAGGCGGTCGCGGAGAAGGCGAAGTCGCGTGGCATTGTCGTGGTGCTCGGCGTGAACGAGCGCGACCACGGCAGCCTGTACAACACGCAGCTGGTGTTCGACGCCGACGGCAGCCTGCGGCTCAAGCGTCGCAAGATCACGCCGACCTATCACGAACGCATGGTGTGGGGGCAGGGCGACGCCGCCGGGCTGAAGGTGGTCGACACCGCTGTCGGCCGACTCGGCGCGCTCGCCTGCTGGGAACACTACAACCCGCTGGCGCGCTACGCGCTGATGACCCAGCACGAAGAAATCCACTGCGCCCAGTTCCCGGGCTCGATGGTCGGCCAGATCTTCGCCGACCAGATGGAAGTGACCATCCGCCACCACGCGCTGGAATCCGGCTGCTTCGTCATCAATTCCACCGGCTGGCTCAGCGACGAACAGATCCAGTCCATCACGCCGGACGCCGGCCTGCAGCGGGCGCTGCGCGGCGGCTGCCACACCGCCATCGTGTCGCCCGAAGGCGTCCATCTGGCGCCGCCGCTGACAGAAGGCGAAGGCATGGTGGTGGCCGATCTCGACATGGCGCTGGTGACCAAGCGCAAACGCATGATGGATTCGGTCGGGCACTACGCGCGGCCGGAACTGTTGAGTCTGGCCATCAACGACCGGCCCGCCTCGACCACGGTCGCCCTGCACGACACCTCACTCCGGAGCACTGCTGATGAGCACGATCACGACCCCCGACGCCTCCAGCCGGCAACTGATGACGGACCTGCAGTCGTACGGCTTGCGGCTGGCTGATCCGAAGGCCGGCGCACCCAGCCGCCGCGGTGGCGCGGGGCCGTCCGACCACAAGGCGGTGACGGTGGATGGCGTCACCATCATGGTGCCGGTGCATACCGGCAGCGCCTTTGCGTCGCCCTTCACGGCCGACGCACCGGACGCCGACGGCCGCGTGCAGATCCGCCGCGGCCACATTCCGATCGCGCTGGCGAGCTTTCCGAAGCAGCCGCGCTTCTATGCCTTGCAGACCCTGGACGGCATTCCGTATTCGCATATCGCGACGCTGCACGGCGCCGACGTGCTGGCGACCACGGTGCTGCAGACCTGCATCCGCTACGAAAGCCGACGCAAGGCCTGCAAGTTCTGTTCGATCGGCCAGTCGCTGGCGGCCGGCCGCACCATCGCGCACAAGACGCCCGAGCAGCTGGCCGAAGTGGCGCGCGCCGCCGTGTTGCTCGACGGCGTCAAGCACATGGTCATGACCACCGGCACGCCGGCCACGCCAGACCGCGGCGCGCAGGTGCTGTGCGATTCGGCGTTCGCGGTGCGCGCCGCGGTCGATCTGCCGATACAAGGGCAGTGCGAACCGCCGGACGACGACCGCTGGTTCGCCCGCATGAAGGCGGCCGGCATCGACACGCTGGGCATGCACCTCGAAGTGGTGACGCCAGCGCTGCGCGAACAGATCATGCCGGGCAAGGCCACGGTGCCGATGGCGCGCTACATGGAGGCCTTCGCGGCGGCGGTCGAGGTGTTCGGCCGCGGTCAGGTGAGCAGCTACATCCTGGCCGGGCTTGGCGACACGAAGGAGGCCATCCTTAACATGAGCGCGCAACTGGTCGCGCTCGGCGTCTATCCCTTCGTCGTGCCCTTCGTACCGATCAGCGGCACGCCGCTGGAGGACCATCCGGCGCCCACTCCCGAGTTCATGCGCGCGATCCTGGCGCCGCTCGGCGAGATGGTGTCCGCGGCCGGGCTGCGCTCGACCGATATCAAGGCCGGTTGCGGCAAGTGCGGCGCCTGTTCGTCGCTGTCGTCGTTCGAACGCACGGAGGCCGCCCATGCTGTCGGCTGACGCGAAGGACCTGTGCGAACTGCCGCCACGCTTCGCACCCTGCGAGTTCCGCATCAAGTGGGCGCATGGCGACTGGGAACACGACCAGGCAATGCGGCTGCGCCGCGCGGTGTTCTGTGTCGAACAGGGCGTGTTCCCGGGCGACGACCGCGACGCCATCGACGACCATGCGCAGATCATCGTCGCGCTGGCCTGCGTCGGTGGCATGCCGGACCAGGTGGTGGGTACGGTGCGCATCCATGAAGACCGCAACAGCGATCCCGGCCTGTGGTGGGGTTCGCGTCTGGCGGTGCATCCGGCCTTCCGCAGCCAGGGCCGGCTGGGGGCGACCTTGATCCGCCTCGCGGTCACCAGCGCGCACGCGCGCGGCTGCCATACCTTCCTCGCGCACGTGCAGGCGCAGAACCTGCCGCTGTTCCGCCGCCTGCACTGGACGCCGCTGCAGGCGGAAACGCTGCACGGCCGGCCGCACTGGCTGATGCAGGCGCAGCTCGATCATTACCCGCCGTGCTACGACGTCTACACCGGCTTCGTCGCGCGCAGCGCCGGAGCGTCGGCATGACGCAGCCCGCGATGTCGCTCACCGAACTGACCGATGCGCTGCGTGGCAGCCCGGGCTTCGCACACAAGCGCGACATTTCCGACGTGATGGCCGCGCTCGGTCGCGCGCTGCCCGGCGGCGTAGCCGACATGGCGCAAGCGGTGGCGGTCGGCGACGACTGCGCCGCCATCCCCGATCCGTCGGGCGAGGGCTGGCTGCTGTTCGCGATCGAAGGTCTGGTCGAGGAATTCGTCGCACGCATGCCGTGGTTCGCCGGCTACTGCGGCCTCATGGTCAATGTGAGCGACATCTGCGCGATGGGTGGCCGGCCGATCGCGGTGGTCGATGCGCTGTGGAGCGACGGTGCCGACAGTTCCGAGCCGGTGCTCGACGGTCTTGCGGCTGCGTCGGCGCGCTACGGCGTGCCCATCGTCGGTGGCCACAGCAACCACCGCGCCGCGCGCGGCCAGCTGGCGGTCGCGGTGCTGGGCCGCGCGCGCAAGCTCATCACCAGTTTCGACGCGCAGCCGGACGACGACCTCATCCTCGCCGTCGACCTGCGCGGCGCTTTCGAGGAGCCCTATCCGTATTGGAACGCGTCCACCCGTGCGCCGGCCGAGCGGCTGCGCGGCGACATCGAAATCCTGCCGCGTCTGGCCGAGGACAGCCTGTGCAACGCCGGCAAGGACGTGAGCATGGCAGGCGCCATCGGCAGTGCGCTGATGCTGCTCGAATGTTCGGGCGTTGGTGCGCAGATCGACCTCGACAGCATCCCGCGCCCCGATGGCGTGCCGCTGCTGCGCTGGCTGCTGTCCTTCCCCAGCTTCGGCTATGTGCTGTCGGTGCGTCCGCAGCAGCGGCTGCGCGTGCTCGAACGCTTCGCCGCGCGCGGCATCGCCGCGGCGCGCATCGGCCGCGTCACCGCCGCGCCGGAGGTTTGGCTGACCCAGCGCGGCGAGCGGGCGCTGCTGTGGAACGTGAAGGACCAGCCCTTCATCCGCGCCCCGCGGGAGACCATCGATGTCTGAGCCGCTGCGCATCGGCCTGCTGACGCACTCGGTCAATCCGCGCGGCGGTGTCGTGCATACGGTGGAACTGGCGCAGGCACTCCATGCGCAGGGGCACGAGGTGACCGTGTTCGCGCCGGCCGCCGGTGGCCAGCGCCTGTTCCGCGGCATCGACTGCCGCTTCGAGCCGGTGCCGGTCGGGCCGGCCGCGCGCGACGTGGCCGACATGGCCCGCTCACGCATCGCCGCCTTCGTCGACCACCTCTCGCCGCGTCTCGAACCCGTAACGTTCGACGTGCTGCACGCGCAGGACGGCCTCGGTGCGAATGCGCTCGCCACGCTGCAGCAGCGTGGACGGATCGCGGGCTTCGTGCGCACCGTGCATCACCTCGACCCGTTCGTCGACCCGCAGCTCGCCGCCTGGCAGACGCGTGGCGTGCTGGCTGCGCGCGCGGTGCTGTGCGTGAGCCGGCTGTGGCAGCAAGCCTTGCAGGACGATCTGGGCGTGCAGGCGCACTGCGTGAACAACGGCGTCGATCTGGTGCGCTACACGAGCACGCCGGATGCGCGCGACGGCGCACTGGCGCAGCGCCTCGGCCTGCGCGGCGGCCCGATTCTCCTCGCTGTCGGCGGCATCGAGGCGCGCAAGAACACGCGCCGCGTGCTGCAGGCCTTCGCGCTGCTCAAGCCGTCGTTGCCGCAGGCACAGCTGCTGATCGCAGGCGGCGCCAGTCTGCTCGACCACGCCGACTACGTGCAGGCCTTCCGCGACGATCTGCACGCCAGTGGCCTGAGCGAGGAAGTGGGCGGCGACGTCGTCATCACCGGCGCGCTCGACGACGCCGACATGCCGTCGCTGTTCCGTCTCGCCGACGTGCTGGTGATGGCCTCCACGCGCGAGGGCTTCGGTCTGGTCGTGCTAGAGGCGCTGGCCAGCGGCACGCCGGTGGTCGCCTCGCGTATCGCGCCGTTCACCGAATACCTGGACGACGACACCGCGAGCTGGGCCGACCCGCTCGACACCGCTTCGATCGCGCAGGCGATGCGGCACGCACTCGATCCCGCACGCGCCGCACTGCTGCGTACGCCGCCCGCTGTGTGCCGTCGCTACAGCTGGGCGGCCAGCGCCGCGCGCCACGTCGACCTGTACCGCGCGCTGTGCATCGCACCGGCGCGCCAAACCGAAACCGTCTGAGGACTTCACATGCCCGCCATGCACTTCACCGTCCGCTGGCCGGACGCGACCGAAACCCGCTGCTACTCGCCATCGCTGGTAATCAAGGACTACTTCGCGCCGGGCGCCCGCTATCCGCTGCCCGACTTCATGGCTTCGGCGCGCGAGGCGCTGCATATCGCCTCCGAGCGGGTACGCGCGAAGTACGGCTTCGCCTGTTCGGCCGCGATGGACCAGCTGGCTGACCTCGAACAGCTCGCCGCCCGCTGGGGCGACGACCCGCACACCCACATCGAACTGGTCAGTTTCGACGAATGACCGCCGCAAGGAGAACGCCATGAGCACCCCCGAAACCATCCCCCATCTGCCGGTCATCATCGTCGGCGGCGGCCAGGCCGGCCTGTCGATGAGCGCCTGCCTGCAGCAGTCCGGCATCGAACATCTGGTGCTGGAAAAGCACAGCGCGATGCACGTGTGGCGCACCCAGCGCTGGGACAACTTCTGCCTGGTCACGCCGAACTGGCAGTGCGCGCTGCCCGGCCATGCCTACGACGGCGCGGACCCGCACGGTTTCATGAAGAAGGACGAGATCAATGCCTGGCTCGACGCCTTCCGCCGCAAGGTGAATCCGCCGCTGCGCGAGGGTGTGTCGGTGCAGCGCGTGACACCGCGGCCTGACGGCGGCTTTCACGTGTCGACCTCGGCCGGCGACTGGACCGCCGACCAGGTGGTGGTGGCCAGTGGGGGCTATCACGTGCCCATCGTGCCGCGCATGGCCGAACGGCTGCCGGCCGGCATCACGCAGTTGCACTCCGAGCAGTACCGCAATGCCGACGCGCTGCCGCCGGGCGCCGTGCTGGTCGTGGGCTCGGGCCAGTCCGGCGCGCAGATCGCGGAAGATCTGCATCTGGCCGGCCGCACCGTGCATCTGGCGGTGGGGGACGCGCCGCGCTGCGCCCGCTTCTACCGCGGTCGCGATGTCGTCGACTGGCTGGCCGACATGGGTTACTACGACATGCCGGTGACCGCCCACCCGCTGCGCGAAGGCGTGCGTGACAACACCAATCACTACGTCACTGGCCGCGACGGCGGGCGCGACATCGACCTGCGCCGCTTCGCGCTCGAAGGCATGCAGCTCTACGGACTGCTGCAGGACTTCCGCGACGGCGCCCTGCAGTTCGCTCCGGGTCTGGCCGCCGCGCTGGACAGCGCGGACCGCACTTACAACGGCATCAATGCGGCCATCGACAAGCACATCGCCGACCGTGGCATCGCCGCCCCGCCGGCTTCGGTCTATGAGCCGGTATGGCAGCCGGACGAGGAGCGTGCCGCGCTCGATCCGGTTGCCGCCGGCATCACCAGCATCATCTGGTGCATCGGTTTCTCGCCTGACTTCCGCTGGGTCGATGCGCCGGTCTTCAACGGCCGCGGCGATCCGGTGCATGTGCGCGGCGTGACGCAGCAGCCGGGGCTGTACTTCCTCGGCCTGCCCTGGCTGCATACCTGGGGCTCCGGCCGCTTCTCCGGCGTGGCGCGCGACGCCGAGTTCCTGGCAGCGCGCATCGCTGCACTGCGCGCCGCGCAGCCCGCCGACGCGGAGGCGCTGACATGCTGATGGACAGCGCCGAACGCCTGCAGTCTTCGTCGGCGCTGCAGCAGCACTACTGCGCCGGCATGCCCCAGCTTGGACTGTATGGTCTGGCGGAAAACTGGCTGCTCAAGGAATGCGGCCATCTGCACTGGATGGCGATCGCGCGCGCGCAGGGCATGCAGCTGCCGGAGTTCGTCGACGCTGCCGGTCGCAAGAGCTATGCGGCGCTGACTGCGGTGCATCTGCGCGAGGCGCGGCTCGACTCGGTGGCAGAGAACGCGCCGTTCTCGCTGACGGTACGTGCCGTGTCGCCCGGCCGCGCCCAGCACTTCAGCGCGCAGACCTTGCGCACCGGCAACACGCGCGCGGCGCGCATCGAACTGCTGTCCGCCTTCGTGCGGCGCGACGCGGGCAGCAACCGCAGCATCGTGCGCGCGCCGGTCGAAGGCGCGGAGTGCGGCGACCGCACGCTGACCGATGCGGCGCTGTCGCTGCAGGCGCGCGCCCGGCTGTTCCGCACCGGCGACGGCGTCGCCCGCATGGGGCTGCAGCCGGCTGCACGTGGAAGCGTGCTGCGCGCCGTCGACATCACGCCGTGCCCGCACAACGATTTCAACGGTGCCGGCCTGCTTTACTTCGCCAGCTTTCAGGCGCTGGCCGACCGCGCCGAACTGGCCTGCTTCGGGCTGTGCCCGGCGCTGACCGCCGAGCGGGAACTGTATTTCTACGGCAACATCGACCCCGGCGAGACGGTGCGTGTCGAACTGCTCGCCGCGCGCGATGACACGTCCGAGTTCGCGCACTGGTGGCGCGTGCGCCGTTGTGCCGACGGCGTGCGCATCGCCGACCTGATCACCCGCAAACGACGACTGCCCTGAACCGACGCCGATGGACAAGACCTCGCAGCACTGGCTCAAGCGCATCCGGTCGAGCAATAAGCCGGCCTATCTGCTGATCGCCGACCTCATCGCCGAGGACGTGCGCAGCGGGCGGCTGACTCCGCGCGACCGTCTGCCTGCGCTGCGCGATCTGGCCGACACGCTCGAACTGAATTACACGACGGTGGCGCGCGGTTACGCCGAGGCGCGCAAGCGCGGGCTGATCGACTCGCGCGCCGGCATGGGCACCTTCGTCCGCGGCTCGACGCCGGGCATGGCGCTGCGCGGTGGCAGTGCGGCCGAAATGACGATGAACCTGCCGCCCGAACCGCAGGAGCCGGCGCTGCTGGCCCACCTGCGCGACAGCGCGGCGCAGCTGATGGCGCAGTCCGACTGGAACGACCTGCTGCGCTACCAGGACTTCGGCGGCACGCGTGAAGACCGTGCCGCTGGCGTGCACTGGCTGCGCCAGCGACTGCCGCTGTGCGCGGTCGAACGCGTGCTGGTGTGCCCGGGCATCCACAGCGCGCTGACCGCGCTGGTGTCGCTGCTGGCGCGGCCGGGCGAGACGATCTGCGTCGAGTCGCTGACCTATCCCGGCATCAAGGCTATCGCCGCCCAGCTCGGGGTGCAGCTGCATGCGCTGCCGCTCGACGACGACGGCCCCAGCGCCGACGCCTTCGAGCACGCCTGCAAGACGCTGAAGCCGCGGGCGCTGTACTGCAACCCGACCTTGCTGAACCCGACCACCGGCACGGTCACCCGCGCGCGGCGCGAGGCGCTGGCCGACGTCGCGCTGCGCTACGCCATTCCCATCATCGAGGACGACGCCTACGCCATGCTGCCGCCCGAGGTGCCGTCGCCGCTGGCCGCGCTGGCACCGGCGCTCACCTATTACATCGGCGGCCTGTCGAAGTGCTTCGGCGCCGGGCTGCGCGCCGCCTACGTGCATGCGCCGGGGCCGCGCCAGGCCGAGCGGCTGGCCGGCGCACTGCGCGCGACCACGGTCATGTGCTCGCCCATCACCACCGCGCTGGCCACGCGCTGGATCACCGACGGCACCGCCGAAGCCATGCTGCAGGCGATCCGCGCCGAATCGGTGGCGCGCCAGACGTCAGCGGCGCGGCTGCTGGCCGGGCACGCGCTGCGCGCGCAGCCGGAGAGCTTCCACTTCTGGCTGCCGCTCAGTTCCGACTGGTCCATGGTCGAGTTCGCCTCCAACCTGCGCGCCCAGGGCGTGGCCGTCGTCGCCAGCGCCGCCTTCAGCACCGACGGGACGCCACCGGACGCCGTGCGCGTCTGCCTCGGCGGCCCGATGTCGCGCGAGGACTGTGACATCGCGCTGCGCCTGATCGCCGACACGCTGGAACACCCGATGCATCCGCATGCGAATGTGATGTGAGGGCAGGGGCCAGGGACTAGGGGGCAGGGGCTGGAGGGCGGTGCGTGCCCGGGCGGAGCCAGGGGCTGTGGCCGGCAGCCCGGATGTACATGTCGCGGCATCTGCCTGTCGGCTGCTTTTACACCGACCTGTCCGAGGAATGGCGTTGGTGGGCCCTGGCGAACGTAAGCCATTGCTTTTGCGGGAGAGTGACGCCGGACGGACCCGCACTGGTGCAGCTCTTGCTCGCGGTCCGTTGTATCGTGGCTTTCCAGCAGAGGAGCACTATCAATGAGCGTGACGAACAGGGCATTCGTTGCCGCGGGACTGTTGGCTTCCATCTTCGCCGCTGTTCCGGCGCAGGCGGCAAGCCTGTCCGGTTCCTACACGGCGGACGATTACGCAACGGTCTATCTGTCCACCGATCCGCTTGCCGATGCCGGTGAGATCATCAGCGACAAGACCACGCTCTGGGGGGCCAGCGAGAGCTTCTCGGGTGTCGCGTTGGCGGCGGGGCAGGACTACTACCTGCTGATTCATGCGCGTAACGTGTTCAGCGGTCCGGCCATGTTCATCGCGGATTTCTCTATCAGCGGCGAAGGCTTCCGTTTCGCCAACGGCCAGCAGACCCTCAGCACCGGCACCGCATACTGGACGGTGAATGAAAGCGGTTTCGGCGCGCCGGGCGCGACACCCGTGAGTCTCGGAACGAATGCCGGCCTGCAGATCTGGGGTCAGCGTCAGGGCATTTCGGCCGACGCCGAAGCGATCTGGGCCTATTACGCGGACTGGAGCGCCGGATACAACGGTCCGGCGTATTTCGTCGCTCACATCGTGGCCGTGCCGGAGCCGGAAACCTGGGCGATGTTCGGTGCGGGACTGGCACTCCTGGCGACGCGCCGGCGCGCCGTGAAGCGCTGAACCGGGGCGCTTTCTCGCCTTCGGCGACTGAACGGAACCGGCGCTACCGGAACAGGAAGCGGCTGCGTTCGCTGGCGCTCTCATCCGGCCGCCCTAGTCGGGCGACCACGATGTCCAGCGGCTGTGCGCCGTGCAGCGTGCCGTCGTCGGGTGCGGACACGGTGAGCCGCAAGGTGGCCACGCTGTTCGGGGCGACGCGCAGGCGGTCGTTGCCGACGATGGTCGCACCCGGCACGCCATCGACCCGGGCGACATATTCGACCTCTTCACGCGTCAGGTTGGCCACCTTCAGCAGGTAGGCGTTCTCGATGCGGCCGTCGGCCGTTTCGCGCATCAGCACGCCGCGGTCGCGCAGCACGTCGAGCCGTACTTCCGGTCGGGTCACCATCTGCCACACGCCGAGCACCGCGAACAGCAGGAATAGCGCGGCGTAAATCTTCACGCGTGGCTGTACCGTCGTCCCGCCGCGCCCGGACAGCGCGTTTTCCGACGCGAAGCGGATCAGTCCGCGCGCACGGCCCACCCTGTCCATCACCGTGTCGCAGGCGTCGACGCACAGGCCGCAATTGATGCAGGCGTACTGCACGCCGTTGCGGATGTCGATGCCGGTCGGGCACACCTGCACGCAGATCGTGCAGTCCACGCAGTCGCCGGCGCCCCGGCTGCGGGCAGATGCGCGCGGCTCGCCACGCCGCCTGTCGTAGCCGACCTGGCGGGTATGCGCGTCGGTCATCACGCCCTGGAAGCGCGAGTACGGGCACATGTGCTGGCACACCGATTCGCGCGCGAAGCCGGCCTGCAGATAGGTGAAGGCGGCGTAGAACAGCAGCCAGAAGCCCTCCCACATGCCGACGTCCCAGATGGCGAGGCGCGGCAGCAGATCGCGGATCGGCGTGAAGTAGCCGACAAAGGTGATCGCGGTCCACGCCGCCAGCGCCAGCCACAGCGCGTGCTTGGCGCCCTTGATCGCCGCCTTGCGCGGGCCCCACGGTGCGGCATCCAGCGCACGGCGCGCGGCTGGTTTTCCTTCGATGCGCGCCTCGATCCACGTGAACATCATCGTGTACACCGTCTGCGGACAGGCGAAGCCGCAGAACAGCCGCCCGGCCAGCGCGGTCACGAAGAACAGCGCCAGCGCCGCGACGATGAGAACGAAGGCGAACAGCAGCGCGTCCTGCGGCCACAGTACCCAATCGAACAGATAGAGCCGCTCGTGCGGAATGTCCATCCACAGCGCCGGCCGCACCGTATCGCCGTCATGCCAGGTGAGCCACACGCCACCGTAAAACACGAGCTGGGTGAGCCACACCATGGCCCAGCGCCCGCTGTTGAAACGGCCGGATACCGCACGTGCATGCACGGTGCCCGGGCGGGGATGGAAAGTGAGTGGCACGGCGCGGATGGCGCCGGACGCGCCTCCCGCCAGCGGCGTATCGGTGTTCATCAGCAGGCTCCGGAAAGGGATGCCTGCAGTACACCCGCCATGGGCGAACAGGAACAGATTCAGCGCGGTTGAATCACTGCAGGTACAGATGGAATCCGTCGTGCCCTGGGCTGCGGATCAGGTCACCGACGCGAGCGGATGCGGGATGCCCTTGTCGCCATAGGTGCGCACCACCTGCGCGATCACCACCTGATAGCCCTTGAGCCAGCGCGCCTGCAGCTGCTTCGCCCGGATGTGCTCCGGGTGAGTCATCAGTGCCTGCAGCGCGTCCATCGAATCCCAGTAATAGACGTTCGAGATCAGCCCGGTTTCGGCGTTCTCCCAGGCTTCCTCGCCGAGGTAGCCGGGAATGGCGCGGGCGACCTCGGCGATGATGGCGTCCAGCGCGTGGAAGTCGTCGTCGTACTGGCCCTTGGCGAAGGTGAAGGTGGAGGTGTACATGAAGGATGGCTCGTCGGAGAAACGTTCTGGAAAGATGACTTGGGGCAGCGGCCTGCACGAGAGGAAAGAGATCTTCGGGGGTGTCAACGCTGCGGTTGCGCGTCCCGCAGCACTTCCGTCGGAGCGATGGGCGACCTGTTGATGCTGTGCCGGCGATCAGGGCGCGCATTGTCCGCCGCGATCAGCATGCCTGCACGCCAGGGTGAAATAGCAAGCGTATATACCGTGACCTCGCGATATCGGGGAGCAGCCAAGTTTGGCCCGCTTCGGAAGCGCTTCGGCGCCGGGCCTGTGCATCGTGTCCGGCCCGCACCGTCTTCCGTGCCGCACCGCACCCAGCAGATCGAGACGATGTCCTTGCAAGCCTCCGGGATCACAAGTTCGGCCGATGCCAGTCCCCCTGCGTCGGTTCATACTGGCGCTGGCCGCATTCATGAGTCGGCAACCGATACCCTGCTCGGCGGCATCAGATGACCACGAAATTTCTGCTCGAGTACGCACGAATCCAGCACGTCTATGCACGTCTGGCGCGGAGCGGCTTGTCCAACCGGCAGGCGCGCGAGGTCGTCGAGCAGGGTTTCAGTGTCGTCGACGATTGGTACGACAGCGGGACGGTGACGGCAATGCGTGCTGCCGTACCCGAGGTCTCTGCGCTCACGGTTGAACCGCAATCGCCGTCGGTGCGCTCACTGCACGACGCGTCGTCGATGGCCGCTTTTGCGCCGTTCTTCGAGGACTCGCGCATTCGCGACGTGGTCGAGACCATCATGGGGACGCACGCTGAACGGGTGCGCGACTGGGCCCAGGTCAGGCTGGCGGACGGACCGCGCGGCGCTTTCGACGAGTTCTTTCACATCGACAGTTTCAAGCACCGCATCAAGGCCTTCCTCTATCTGACCGATGTCGGTCACGACGACGGGACGCTGGTGGTGGTTCCGAACTCCACCACGGGATTCTGGCGGGTTCCGCTTGCGCACGAGCTTTACAGCGTGGAAAGGCGCAGCGCTGCAAGCTGGGACACCGAAGCGGCGTCGTATGACGCCATATCGGGCCGCATCGAGAACCACTTTGCCGGCTGTCTGACGCATTACCGCGCCGAACTGCTGATGCGCCGGCGCAAGCTCTCACCGGTTCCGCTGCGCGGCAAGGCCGGCACGCTGGTCATCTGGGACAGCCGCTGCCTGCACAAGCACATCCCTTCGACGACGGATCGCCGGGTCATGCTCGAAGCCGTATTTGCGTGTGCCGGGGCTTATGGCTGAGCCGGTGGGGCCGCGTTCCGGGCCTCGATTCGCTGCTTGATCCGTTGCACTTCCTCGTAGAACTCGCCCACCACACCCTTGCCGCAGTAGCCCCGTTCGCGCATCAGGGCGTCCACCATCGCGCTGTCGAAACGCAGCATCGAGCCGAGGTGGGCTTCCATGTCCTCCTCATAGACATCCTGCGGATAGAGCCCGTCCTTGGCCGCCAGATAGCAGTTGAACAGGATGTCGATGATGAGCACCAGCCAGACGCGCTGCTGCTGGCTCTTCAGCGTGTACGCACCGCCCGGGCTGTACATCGCGGCATCCAGTTCGGAAATCGCCGGCACCTGGATGCTCAGTTCCTTCTTGCGCATCCATTGCTCGTAAATGGTCTGCAGGCTCTGGTTCTTTTCGGTGGTCCTGGTCAATCGGCTCACGCTGACGGCGATCCAGATGCCGACGGCGGCGTTGGCCAGGCCGACCAGGACGGCGGCCCAGTCCGCCGCCGATCCGGGCGCGGACAATATCTTTTCGATCATACGAAACTCCATTCCAACGCTGTCAGACACACCCTCTGACACAAGGAGAACGCCCACGCTTGAAGGCACAGGCAGCCTGAAGCGCGCTTTCCTTCACCCAGCGCGGCGCTCTTTCATCCCGCTGACAAGTCGCGCTCCTGCAGCGCCGGTGAAAGCGCTGCACTGTCGGCAGGCTGTCGTGCCCGTGCTTCAGAGCATGGAGGCGATCAAGCGTCCCAGGGTCGCGATCGCCTCGCGCTGCGCCGGACCCTCAGGATGCCCGAAGTTCAGCCGCACGAAATTCCTGAATTCGCGTTGCGCCGAGAAGATCGGCCCCGGTGCGATGCTGATCCCGCTTGCCAGCGCTTCGCGGTGCAACGCCAGCGTGTCGCAGCCCTCCGGCAGTTCCAGCCACAGGAAGTAGCCACCCTCGGGCTCGGCCATGCGGGTACCGGCCGGGAAGTAGGCTTCGACGTCGGCGACCAGCGTGGCCTGCTGGGCACGCAGGGTGGTGCGCAGCGTGCGCAGATGGCGGTCGTAGCCACCCTGTTTGAGGTAGTCGGCCAGCGCGTGCTGCAGCGCCACCGGGGTGGCGAGGCTGAATGACAGTTTCTGCCGGCGGATCGCGTCGGCGTAGCGGCCGGCGGCGACCCAGCCGACGCGGAAGCCGGGAGCCAGGCATTTCGAGAAGGACGACACGTGCATGACGCGGCCGTCGCGGTCCAGCGCCTTGCTGCACAAGGGTGCCTGTTCGCCGTGGTGCAGTTCGGCATAGACGTCGTCCTCGATCAGTGGCACGTCGTGGCGGTCGAGCAGGGCCATCAGCTGGCGGCGACCGTCGTCGGGCACGCAGGCGCCGGTCGGGTTGGCGTAATTGAGCATGAACAGGCAGGCGCGTACCGGGTGCTTGTTCAGCAACTGGTCGAGCGCGGCGAGGTTCAGGCCTTCGCGCGGGTGGCTGGGCACTTCGACCACCTTCAGGCCCAGCCGCTCGGCGGCCTGCAGGCCGGCATAGAAAGTGGGCGATTCGACCGCGATCAGGTCGCCCGGCCGGGTGACCGCCTGCAGGCAGAGGTTCAGCCCCTCCATTGCGCCATTGGTGATGATGATGTCGTCCGGCGCGACGTCGGCGCCTAGACCAAGGTAGCGCAGCGCGATCTGCCGGCGCAGTTCGGGATGGCCGGGCGGCAGGTCGGTCAGCGTGTCCTGCGGCTTGATGCGGCGCGCAGCGGCGGCGAGGGCGCGGCCGAGTCGGTCGAGCGGGAACAGTTCGGGTGCCGGAAAGCTGGAACCGAGCGGTACGACGGCCGGGTCGCGCACGCTGTCGAGGATTTCGAAGATGAAGTCGCTTACCTTCAGCGCGGTCGAACGCTGCCCCGGCCGCGACATGGCCGGTTCCTGCAGGCGCTGACCGAGGCGGGCGCGTACGAAGTAACCGGAGCGCGGGCGCGCCTCGACCAGACCGCGGCTCTCCAGCAGTGCGTAGGCCTGGGTGACGGTGATCGGGCTGAGGTCGTGCGCGCGGCAGGCGTGGCGCACCGAGGGCAGGCGGTCGCCCGGGCGCAGCACGCCGTCGGCGATCAGTTGTGCGGTGCGGTCGGCGAGGTGCTGGTAGAGCGTCATGCGCCGATGCTATCAGGCAGCGACGCTGCCCCCGACCGCGCGTCAGTCGGTCAGTTTTCCGAAGCCGAGCAGCCGGGTGCCACCGCCGGCAGGGTTGGGGCCGTAGATGCCCAGCATGCGCGCGTATTCCGGCGCGTAGTAGCGGCCGATCGAACCGCCGCGCACACACACTGTGTCGCCGGCGGTCGCTTCGACCGTCACACCAGCCGATTCGACGAACAGCCGGCCTTCGAGCACGTAGGCGTATTCGTCGTGCGCGTGCTCGTCGGTCCACGTTTCGCCGCGCAGTTCCCATTCCATCAGAACCGGCGCGGTCCAGCCCTTGGGGTCGGGGCGGGTGATCCAGTGCACGCCCGGTCCGCCGTCGCCGACCAGGGGTTGTTTCGGGTACTTCACCGGTGCGTCCGGCATGAGGGATCTCCTGTTCTGCGATTGCCGCGACCTCACGCGGGCAAGGTCGTGCCACAGGGCGGAGGCGGATGTGAAGGCTGATTATTCGGGCGGGAGCGACGCAGGACAATGCCCCGAAAGAGGTAGCCGCCGCGGTTCCGGCTTATGCGGCGGTGCAGGATTGACATGTGCGATACGAGGGTCTAGATTCAAACGAACGTTTGAACACAAGGCCGTGCCCGACCCCATGGACGCCCGCCGCAACCGACTTTCCGTGACCGAAACGCGCATCCGCATCCTCGATGCGGCGCAGTCGCTGTTTGCCGCGCACGGTTTCGAGGCGACCTCGATGAGGATGATCACGACCACGGCCAGCGTCAATCTGGCGGCGGTCAATTATCACTTCGGCTCGAAGGACGTGCTGGTGCAGGAAGTGCTGCTGCGCGGGCTACGACCCCTGAACGCGCTGCGCATGCAGGCGCTCGACGACGCGGAAGCCGCCGCCGGCGGTGCGCCGGTCAAGGCGAGGGTGATCGTCGAATGCTTCTTCAGCGGTTCGCTGGCGCTGGCGGCGCAGAGCGAACAGGGACGCGAATTCATGCGCCTGCTGGGCCGCACCTTCACCGAGCCGTCGGCGGTGGTGCGCGAGTGCCTGGCGACCGAGTACGCGCCGGTGATCGGCCGCTATCGCGACGCCCTGAGCCGGGCGCTGCCGGCGGTGCCGGTCGAGGACATCGTGTGGCGCCTGCATTTCATGTTCGGCGCCATGTCCTACGCGGTTTCCGGCATCGACACGCTGCAGGTGATGACCGGCGTGCAGATCGACGAGCCGGACGCGATGGCGCGCATGGTGCCGCGATTGATGAGTTTCCTGCTCGGTGGCCTGCGCGCGCCGCTGCCGGAATCGAACTGATGGGGCGAAAGCCCGGACGATTGCAACTAGACTGCGGACATAAGCGCCTTGCGCGCGTATCGCAGCAGCATGACCGGACGAGGAGATACACATGACCTGGACGCTTCTTCTGCTGTTGCCGCTGGGCCTGATCGCGCTGGCCTACCTGCGCGCGCCACTGCTGCTGATCACCGCGGCGCTCGCCGCCTGGCTGGTCGCAGCGGCACTACATTTCGACTGGTCGGTCGCGGCCAGCGTCACCGTCGCCGTGCTGGTCGGCATTCCGGCGCTGCTGCTGAATCTGGTGCCGCTGCGCCGCGCACTGATTTCGCGGCCACTGCTCGCGGTATACCGCAACATCCTGCCGCCGATGTCGGATACCGAACGAATTGCGCTCGAAGCGGGCACCGTCTGGTGGGAAGGCGAACTGTTCCGCGGGCATCCCGACTGGCAGAAACTGCACGCCTACCCGGAACCGCAACTGAGCGCCGAGGAACAGTCCTTCCTCGATAACGAGGTTGATGAGCTGTGCCGTCTGTCCGACGACTGGCGCATTTCGCACGAGCTGAAAGACCTGCCGCCGGAGACCTGGCAGTACATCAAGGACAAGGGCTTCCTCGGCCTCATCATTCCGAAGAAGTACGGCGGCAAGGAGTTCTCGGCCTGGGCGCACTCACAGATCGTCACCAAGCTGTCGACGCGCTGCTCCGCCTCGGCGGTGACGGTGATGGTGCCGAACTCGCTCGGCCCGGCGGAACTGCTGCTGCACTATGGCACCGATGCGCAGAAGGATCACTACCTGCCGCGCCTGGCCAAGGGGCTGGAGATTCCGTGCTTCGCACTGACCAGCCCGCAGGCCGGTTCCGACGCGGCGTCGATTCCCGACTACGGCATCGTCTGCCGCGGCATGCATGAGGGCCGCGAGGTGCTGGGCATGCGCGTGACCTGGGACAAGCGCTACATCACGCTGGGCCCGGTCGCCACGCTGCTCGGCCTCGCTTTCCGCCTGTACGACCCCGATCACCTGCTGGGCGACACCGAAGACATCGGCATCACCTGCGCGCTGATTCCGACCGACCACCCGGGCGTGCAGATCGGTCGTCGCCACTTCCCGCTCAACGCGGTGTTCCAGAACGGCCCGAACTGGGGGCGCGACGTGTTCATGCCGCTGGAGTGGATCATCGGCGGGCCGGCGATGGCCGGCCAGGGCTGGCGCATGCTGATGGAGTGCCTGGCTGCCGGCCGTTCGATCTCGCTGCCGGCCTCCAACACCGGCATGGCCAAGCTCACCGCACGCGCCGTCGGCGGCTATGCCCGCGTGCGCAGCCAGTTCAAGACGGCGATCGGCCGCTTCGAAGGCATACAGGAACCGCTGGCCCGCATCGGCGGCCACCTTTACATGATGGACGCGGCGCGGCGGATGACGGCGTCGGCCATCGATCTCGGCGAGAAGCCATCGGTGGTGTCGGCCATCGTCAAGTACCACATCACGGAGCGCGCCCGCATCGTCGTCAATGACGGCATGGACATCCTCGGCGGCAAGGGCATCTGCCTCGGCCCGTCGAACTTCCTCGGCCGCGCCTACCAGCAGATTCCGATCGGCATCACGGTCGAGGGCGCAAACATCCTGACGCGCAGTCTCATCATCTTCGGTCAGGGCGCCATCCGCTGTCATCCCTATGTACTGCGCGAAATGCGCGCCGCGCTGGCCGACGATACGCCGGAAGCCCTTACGGAGTTCGATGACGCGCTGTTCGCGCACATCGGCTACACCGCGAGCAATGCAGTGCGCACGCTGATCACCGGCCTGACCGGTTCGCACTGGGTCGGCGTGCCGGGTGATCTGGCGCCGGAGACGCGACGCTACTACCAGCAGCTCACGCGCTTCTCGACCGCCTTCGCCTTCATCGCCGACGCCGCCATGCTGACCATGGGCGGTGACCTGAAGCGCAAGGAGAAGCTGTCGGCGCGGCTGGGTGACATCCTGTCGCTGATGTATCTGTGCTCGGCCACGCTGAAGCGCTACGAGGCCGAAGGCCGGCAGGCCGCAGACGCGCCGCTGATGCACTGGGCGATCTGGGACGCCCTGTTCCATGCGCAGACCGCGTTCGAAGGCGTCATTTCCAATTTCCCGAACCGCCTGATCGGCATGTTGCTGCGCCGCCTCATCTTCCCGCTTGGCCGGCCCTACGTGGTGCCGTCGGACCGCCTTGGCGGCGAGGTGGCGAAGCTGCTGATCGAGCCGTCGGCGACGCGCGACCGGCTGACCGCCGACATGTATGTGCCGCAGGACGAGCACGACGCGGTCGGTGCCATCGAGCATGCGCTGAAGGCGACGGTGGCCGCCGAGGTGATCGAAGCCAAGGTGCGCGCGGCGCAGAAGCGCGGCGAGTTGAAGGCGCGCGGGCCGGGCATGATGCGCGCCGCGTTCGAGGCCGGCGTCATCGACGCACAGGAATTCGCGCTGGTCACCCGGCGCGACGAACTGCGCGACCGCGTGGTCAAGGTCGACGATTTCGCGCAGGACTTCGGCGCCGACGCCGTGCCTGCGACGCCGGCCGAAGCGCGCAACGTCACCGCGCTCGCCGCCTGAGGAGTGGCCATGTCGTTTCCCGAAGTATTCGTCGTCGATGGAGCGCGCACCCCGTTCCTGAAGTCGCGCAACGCGCCCGGTCCGTTCGCGGCCGCCGACCTCGCGGTGGCGGCCGGCAACGCGTTGCTGGCGCGCCAGCCTTTCCGCCCGGACCAGCTCGACGAAGTCATTCTCGGTTGTGCGGCGCCGTCGGCCGACGAGGCAAACATCGGCCGCATCGCCGCGCTGCGCATGGGCTGCGGCGATCGCGTGCCCGGCTGGACGGTGATGCGCAACTGCGCCAGCGGCATGCAGGCGCTCGATTCCGGCCTCGCCAACATCCAGCGCGGCCGCGCCGACCTGGTGCTGGCCGGCGGTGTCGATGCGCTGTCGCGCGCCCACCTGTTGTTCTCCGACGCGATGGTGCGCTGGCTGTCGCAGTGGTATGCGGCGAAGACGCTGGGCCAGCGCGCATCGCTGATCACGAAGTTCAGGCCGGCGATGCTGGCGCCGGTGATCGGCCTGATCAAGGGGCTGACCGATCCGGTGATCGGCCTGAACATGGGCCAGACCGCCGAGAACCTTGCAGCCCGGTTTGGCATCAGCCGCACGCAAATGGACTTCTACGCCATGCGCTCGCACCAGCGCACAGCCCGTGCGCTCGACGAAGGCTGCTTCGGCGAGATCGTGCCGCTGACCGACCGCGACGGAAAGCTCTACGCCGAAGACGACGGCATGCGCCGCGACTCGTCGGTCGAGCGGCTGGCGAAGCTGCGCCCCGTGTTCGACCGGAAGCACGGCCACATCACCGCGGGCAACAGTTCACAGGTGACCGACGGCGCGAGCTGGCTGCTGCTCGCGTCGCAGAAGGCCGTCAATCAGTACGGCCTGAAGCCGCTTGGCCGCATCCTCGACGTGCAGTGGGCGGCGCTCGATCCGGCGCAGATGGGACTGGGCCCGGTGCATGCCGCGACGCCCATCCTGCAGCGTCACGGTCTCGGATTGAACGACCTCGACGCCTGGGAAATCAACGAAGCCTTCGCCGCCCAGGTGATCGGCTGCATCGAAGCGTGGAAGAGCGACAGCTACTGCCGCGAACAGCTCGGACTGTCACACGCGCTCGGTACGCTGGACGAGCGGCGTCTCAACGTCGATGGCGGCGCGATCGCGATCGGCCATCCGGTTGGCGCCAGTGGCGCGCGCATCGTGCTGCATCTGTTGCACGTGCTGAAGCGCTGCGGGGGTGGCCGCGGCATGGCCTCGATCTGCATCGGCGGCGGACAGGGTGGTGCGATGCTGGTGGAAACCGCATGAGCGTGCATGCAAGCGATCTGAAGCACTGGCGCATCGAGCGCGACGAAGACAACCTCGTCTGGCTGGTGTTCGACCGCGCTGGCGAGAACGTGAACACGCTGTCCGGCGAGGCGATGCGCGAACTGGGCCTGGTGCTCGACGCCTTCGACGCCGCGCCACCGCGCGCGCTGGTCATCCTGTCCGGCAAGACGGGCGGTTTCATTGCCGGCGCCGACATCGGCGAATTCGGCGCGGTGAAGGACGAAGCGGGCGCGCGCGACATCGTCGGCCGCGGCTGGAACCTGTTCAACCGGCTGGCCGCCGTGCGCTACCCGACCTGCGCACTGGTGCGTGGCTTCTGCGTCGGCGGCGGCACCGAACTGGCGCTGGCCTGCCGCCACATCGTCGCGGTGGACGAACCGGGCACCCGCTTCGCACTGCCCGAAGTGCTGCTGGGCATCGTGCCCGGCTGGGGCGGCATGCTGCGCCTGCCTCAACGCATCGGCGCACCGGCCGCGATGGACATGATGCTCACCGGCCGCGCACTCGATGTGAAGCGGGCGAAGGCCGCTGGCCTGGTCGACGAGATCGCGCCGGCGAGGCTGATGCGCGAGCACGCCCGCGCCCGCGTGCTGTCCGACCCGGCGCGCCGTCCGCTGCCCTTGCTGCAGCGCCTGCTGCTCGGCCCGCTGCGTGGCATGGTGGCGCGCAAGGCGCTTGAAGGCGTGGCGAAGAAGGCACGTCGCGAGCACTACCCGGCGCCTTACGCCATCGTCGAGATGTGGCGCGACTTCGGCGGCAATGCGCTGGCGGTGCCAGCCGGTCATCCGGCGTCGATGGCGGCACTGGTGGCCCACCCGACGACGCCCAATCTGCAGCGCGTCTATCACCTGCGCGAGCGTCTGCGCGGCTTCGCGAAGAACGACGCCGCGACGCTGCCGCCGGTGCGCCGCGTGCACGTCGTCGGCGCTGGCGTCATGGGTGGCGACATCGCCGCCTGGTGCGCACTGCGCGGCTTCCAAGTGACCTTGCAGGACAACGGCCTCGCGCGCATCGCGCCGGCCATGCAGCGCGCGGCGAAGGCCTTTGCGCGCAAGTTCCGCCGCGACCGCACTGCGCTGCGCGCCGCGCTCGACCGGCTGATTCCGGACCCGACAGGCGCCGGCGTCGCCGGTGCCGACCTGATCATCGAAGCCATCTACGAGGATCTCGGCGCCAAGCAGGCGCTGCTCGCCGACGTCGAGCGGCGCGCGAAGCACGACGCCCTGATCGCCACCAATACCTCCAGCCTGCGCATCGAGGACATCGCGCAGGCGCTGCACGTGCCCGGCCGGCTGGTCGGCATCCATTTCTTCAATCCCGTGGCGAAGATGCCGCTGGTCGAAGTGGTGCGCGGCGCCGACAGTTTCGAGCTTGCAGTGCAGCGCGCCGCCGCCTTCGTCGGCGCGCTCGACAAGCTGCCACTGCCGGTGGCCAGCGCGCCAGGCTTTCTGGTCAATGCGGTGCTCGGACCCTACATGCTCGAAGCGATGAAATGCGTCGACGAAGGGATGTCGCCCGAGGTGGTTGATCGCGCGGCGCTCGATTTCGGCATGGTGATGGGGCCGATCGAACTGGCCGATACCGTGGGCCTGGACATCGCGATGGCCGCCGGCGCCCGCCTGACCGGCGGCGCAACGGCACCGGCCTGCCTTCAGCAGCGGGTGGACGCCGGGCACCTCGGTTGCAAGAGCGGGCAGGGCTTCTACGTCTGGAAGGATGGCCGACCGGTACGCACCGGCGCTGCCACCGTGCCGGCGGGACTGGCGGCGCGGCTGGTCGAGCCGCTGATCCGGGTGACGCGCCGCTGCGTGGAACAGGGCGTGGTGGCCGATGCCGACCTGGCCGACGCCGGCCTCATCTTCGGCGCCGGCTTCGCTCCGTATACCGGCGGACCGCTGCACTATCATGCGGTTTCCGCAATGCAACATCAGAGTCATCCATGAGTCAGAACATCGAACACCTTCCAGAAGAACAACCGGCGCTGCGCATGCTGCCCATGCCGCGCGACATCAATGCCGCCGGCGACATCTTCGGCGGCTGGGTCATGTCGCAGGTCGACGTCGCCGGATCGATCGCCGCGATGCGCCGCACGCATTGCCGCGTGGTGACGGTGGCGGTCAATTCATTCGTTTTCCTGCAGCCGATTACGACGCAGTACCTCGTGTCCTTCTACTCGCGCGTCGCGCGCGTCGGCACTACGTCGATCACGGTCGATGTCGACGTCTACGCAGAAACCGGCTATGACAGTGTGAAGATCCTGAAGGTCGCCTCGGCGCAGCTCACCTATGTCGCGGTGAACGAGGACGGCAGCAAGCGACTGATCGCGCCCGAACAGTCCTGACAGTATTCGGTGTGCCCTGTGCAGGGACACGCCGTGAGCGCAGCACCATTTACGACGCACAGAGGAGGAGTCATGACGCAGACGAAACAGCGCCGCAGCCACGGTGCCACGATGAAGGTTCTGGCCCTGGCGATCGGCGCCTTCGGCTCGACCGCCAGCCACGCCGCCGCCTTCCAGCTGCTCGAAGGCAACGCGAGCGGCCTCGGTAACGCCTATGCCGGCAGCGCGGCGGTCGCCGAGGACGCCAGCACGGTGTTCTTCAACCCGGCCGGCATGACGCTGCTGCCCGGGCGCAATGTGGCCTTCTCGGTCGACCTCGTACGGCCGCAAGCCGAGTTCTCGAACGGCGGGTCCACCAACGCCTTCGCCCAGGGGCCGGGTGGCAATGGCGGCGATGCCGGCGACTGGGCCGCGATTCCGGCCGGCTACATGACCTGGCAACTGACCGACCGTCTGTTCGCAGGTCTCGGTGTGGGGGCACCTTTCGGGCTCAAGACGCACTACAACAACGACTGGGCCGGACGGTTTCATGCGATCAAGTCCGAACTGAAGACGGTCAACATCAACCCGTCCATCGCCTTCAAGGTCAACGACGTGTTCTCGATCGGCTTGGGCGTGAACTTCCAGCGTATCGATGCCGATCTGACCAATGCGGTCAACGCGGCGGCCATCGCCGGCGCCGGAGCCACGGCACTGGGGCGCATCCGCGGCGACGACACGGCCTGGGGCTGGAATATCGGCGCCATGTTCCAGCTGTCGCCGGACACGCGTCTCGGTGCGACCTATCGCTCCAAGGTCGATTACAAGCTCGAAGGCACCGCGCGCTTCAGCGGCTTGAACGCAGCAGGCGCAGCCGCCGCACCGACGCTCAACGCACTGCGCGGCGGCGATGTGACCGCCGATGTTGAGTTGCCCGATACGGCCACCTTCAGCGTGCTGCAGAAGATTTCCGACCGCTGGACGATGCTCGGTGACATCAGCTGGACCGGATGGTCGACGCTCCAGGAACTGGCGGTGAACCGGGTTGATGGCGTCAACGTGACGACCGAGGAACTGAAGTGGCGCGACACCTGGCGCGTCGCCTTCGGCGGCACCTATGCCTACACCGACGCGCTGAGTCTGAAATTCGGCCTCGCCTGGGACCAGACGCCGGTGCGCGACACCACGCGCCTGCCGCGTGTTCCGGACGAGGATCGCGTGTGGCTGTCCTTCGGTCTGCAGTGGCGCCCGGACGCGACCTCGGCGGTCGATGTCGGTTACGCCCATCTGTTCGTCAAGGACGCGAAGATCAATAGCAACGGCGGCAATGCGCTGGCCAAGGGCACGCTGGTCGGCGAGTACGAGAACTCGGTCGACATCCTCGGCGTGCAGTACTCGACCCGCTTCTGATCCGTCCTTCCTGTCGTACCCGGTCCGGTCGCCGCGCGCGGCCGGGCCGCCTCTCCCGGGAGTCCGCATCGTGACATCCTCCAGATTCCGCATCCGTCGCGTCGCCGTACTGGGCGCCGGCGTGATGGGCGCGCAGATTGCCGCCCACTGCGCCAACGCGAACGTTCCCGTCATCCTGTTCGATCTGGCCGCAAAAGAGGGTGACCCCGACGCCATCGTCAAGCGCGCCGTCGCTGGTCTGAAGAAGCTCGAACCGGCGCCGCTGGCCACCGCCGACCGCGCGGCTCATATCGAAGTGGCGAACTACGACCGCGACGCGGCGCGACTGGCCGACTGCGATCTGGTGATCGAAGCGATCGCCGAGCGCATGGACTGGAAGCACGGCCTGTATGCCAAAGTGTCGCCGCATCTGCGTGCTGACGCGATCTTCGCCACCAATACCTCCGGCCTGTCGATCAACGCGCTGGCCGACGGCTGCCCGGAAGCGATGCGCAGCCGTTTCTGCGGGGTGCACTTCTTCAACCCGCCGCGCTACATGGCGCTGGTCGAACTGATTCCGGCGCGCGGCACCGACGCCGCGCTGCTCGACCGCCTCGAAGACTTCCTCACCACGACGCTGGGCAAGAACGTGGTGCGCGCGCTCGACACGCCCAACTTCGTCGCCAATCGCATCGGCGTGTTTTCGATGCTGGCGGCCATGCACCACACGGTACGACTGGGCCTCGGTTTCGACGAGGTCGACGCGCTGACCGGCCCGGCCATCGGCCGGCCGAAATCGGCCACCTACCGCACGGCCGACGTGGTCGGCCTGGATACCTTGCTGCACGTGGTCAAGACCATGACCGACAATCTGCAGGGCGATCCTTGGCACCGCCACTACGTCGCGCCCGCCTGGCTCGCCGCACTGGTCGAGCGCGGCGCGCTCGGGCAGAAGACCAAGGCCGGCGTCTATCGCAAGGATGGCAAGGCGATCAAGGTGCTGGACCTTGCGCTGCAGGATTACCGCGATGCCGCCGGCGCGGTCGCCGAAGAGATACAGACCATCCTTGCCGAGCGCGACCCGGCGATGAAGCTGGCCGCGTTGCGGGCGAGCGAACATCCGCAGGCGCAGTTCCTGTGGTCCATCTTCCGCGACGTGTTCCATTACGTCGCCGTCCATCTGGGCGACATCGCGCACAACGCGCGTGACGTCGACTTCGCGATGCGCTGGGGCTTCGGCTGGAGCGCCGGCCCGTTCGAAACCTGGCAGGGCGCGGGATGGCAGCAGGTCGCCGGGTGGCTGCGCGAGGACATCGCCGCCGGCCGCGCGATGTCGGACGCGCCGCTGCCGGCCTGGGTGTTCGAGCGCCACGGCGTGCACGAGGCCGCGGGTTCGTGGTCGGCTGCCGCCGCGAAGCTCGAGCCGCGCAGCGTGTCGCCGCGTCAGCTGTTCCCGGAACGCGTGCTGGCCGAAGTGCCGCGCGCGACGCACACCGTGTGGGAAGGCGAGGAGGTGCGGCTGTGGACGCTGGACGACGCCGACGGCGAGCGGGTGCCGGTGCTGTCCTTCAAGAGCCGCATGTCCTGCGTCGGGCCGAAGGTGCTCGACGGCATCCGCGAAGCCATCGCGCGCGCCGAACGCGATTTCGACGGTCTGGTGATCTGGCAGCCGCAGGGGCCGTTCTCGGTCGGCGCCAATCTGAAGCAGATCCGTCCGGTGCTCGAAGCGGGCGATTTCGTGACGCTGGAACGCGTGATCAACGACTTCCAGCAGGCATCGATGGCGATCAAGTACGCCCAGGTGCCGGTCATCACTGCGGTGCAGAACATGGCGCTCGGCGGTGGCTGCGAGTTCGTCATGCATTCGCCGCGCGCGGTGGTGGCACTCGAGAGCTATATCGGCCTGGTCGAAGCGGGCGTCGGCCTGATCCCGGCCGGCGGTGGCTGCAAGGAATTCGCGATCCGCGCTGCGCGCGCGGCCGAAGCGTCGGCAACGAAAGACCCGATGAACTTCCTGCAGTCGGTGTTCCAGACCATCGCGATGGCGAACGTGTCGAAAAGCGCACGCCACGCGCAGGAACTGGGCCTGCTGAAGCAGGAGGACGTGGTCGTGATGCACGCGAATGAACTGCTGCACGTCGCGCGCCGCAACGCGGTGGCGATGGCGGACAGCGCCTGGCGCCCGCCGCTGCCGGCGGTCGATATTCCGGTGGCCGGCCGCAGCGGTATCGCGACGCTGGACATGATGCTGGTGAACATGCGCGAGGGCGGCATGATTTCCGCGCACGACTACCGCGTCGCGCACGCGTCGGCGACGGCGCTGTGCGGCGGCGACATCGAAACCGGCGCGCGGGTGAACGAACAGTGGCTGCTCGAAGTCGAGCGCGCGCTGTTCGTCGATCTGCTGAAGACGAAGGAAACGCAGGCGCGCATCGCGCACATGATGGACACCGGCAAGCCGTTGCGGAACTGAGCGAGGGACACGCGATGAAACAGATCCAGGATGCCTACATCGTCGCCGCGAAGCGCACGGCGGTCGCGAAGAAGGGGGGTGCCTTCCGCTACGTGCGGCCGGACGACATGCTGGCGCACGCGCTGCGCGGCGTGGTCGACGCGGTGCCCGCATTCGACCTGAACGACATCGGCGACGTGGTGGTCGGCTGCGCGATGCCGGAAGCGGAGCAGGGCATGAATGTCGCGCGCATCGGCCTGCTGCTCGCCGGCTTCCCGGTGTCGGTGCCGGGCGTCACCGTGAACCGCTTCTGTGCCAGCGGCCTCAATGCGGTGGCCGACGCGGCGCTGAAGATCATGACCGGCCAGTGCGACATCGCCATCGGCGCCGGCACCGAGTCGATGACGGTGATGCCGACCATGATGGGCAACAAGGTGACGGTGAATCCGCGTGCCTTCGAATCGCCGGAGAACGTCGCCATCGCCTACGGCATGGGCCTGACGGCCGAGAAGGTGGCGCACAAGTACGCGGTGTCGCGCGAGGACCAGGACGCCTTCGCGCTCGCGTCCCACCAGAAGGCGCTGGCGGCGATATCGGCCGGGCGCTTTGCCGACGAGATCGTCCCCTACGTCGTGCGCAGTCACCTGCCCGACCTGGCGAGCAACACGGTGCGCATCGCCGAGCGCGTGTTCGATACCGACGAAGGTCCGCGCGCCGATTCAAGCGCCGAGGGGCTGGCGAAGCTGCGCCCGGCGTTCGCCGCGCGCGGCTCGGTCACTGCCGGCAACAGCTCGCAGATGTCGGATGGCGCGGCAGCGGTGCTGCTGATGTCGGAGGCTGCGGTGCAGCGCACCGGAGCGACCCCGATCGCGCGCTTCCGCAGCTTCGCGGTGGCCGGTGTGCCGCCGGAGATCATGGGCATCGGTCCGGTCGAGGCGATTCCGCGCGCGCTGAAACAGGCCGGCATGGCGCAGGCCGATATTGACTGGATCGAATTGAACGAGGCCTTCGCAGCCCAGGCGCTGGCCGTCATGCGCACGCTCGATCTCGACCCGTCGAAGGTGAATCCGCTCGGCGGCGCCATCGCGCTCGGCCACCCGCTGGGCGCGACCGGTGCCATCCGCACCGCCACCGTCATCGCGGCGATGCAGCGCGGTGACGCGCGCACCGGCATGGTGACCATGTGCATCGGCACCGGCATGGGTGCGGCCGGCATATTCGAGAAGGTGTGAGCGGAACAGCGACGGCGCCGGTGCGAAGGCCCAGTCGCGGCCAAGGCCGCTCCCACAGAATCATCGGCGCGGGTCGTTGCCGAGGCCTCCTGTGGGCGTGGCCTTGCCCGCGACGCAGCGCTGGCGGGCCGCGGACTTCGGTTCTCAGATCGCCATCGCGAGCAAGCTTGCCCCACAGGACGCGTCGCCCTGCAGGCGGTATAAGCTCGCGCCTTCGTCCTTGAGGTTTCCCTGCCGATGACATCCAACGATTCCGGCCGCATCCTGACCACGCTGGAGCGCGGTGTGGCCACGCTCACCATGTCGCGCCCGTCGCGGCGCAACGCCTACACGACGGCGATGATGCAGTTGCTGCGCGAGGCGGTTGAGCGAGTGCTGCCTGACCCCGAGTGCCGTGTGCTGCTGCTGCGGGGCGAGGGCGGAAGCTTCAGCGCCGGCGGCGACGTGCACGAGTTTTCGCAGAGTCTGCCGCTGGATGCACCGGCGCGTCTGGCCACCTTTCGCGCGCTGGTCGAGAACTGGGTCAATCCGGTCATCCTGGCGTTGCGTCATGCGCATCAGCCGGTGGTGGCCGCGGTGCGCGGAGACTGTGTCGGCTACGGCCTGTCGCTGATGCTGGCGTCCGACATCGCCATCGCGGCCGACGACGCGGTGTTTAGCACCGCCGGCATCGGGCTCGCGCAACCGGGGGCCGGCGGTCAGTCGCACTTCCTGGTGCGCGCACTGGGCGAGCGCCGGGCGCGCGAGCTGATGTGGAGCGCGCGCCGCTTCGACGCGCACGAAGCGAAGGCGCTGGGGCTGGTCGAGCGCGTGGTGACGGTGGCGGAGTTCGACGACGCGGTCGAAGCCGAGGTCGAACGGCTGGCGAGCGGGCCGCGCCACGGCTGGGCCGAAATCAAGCGACTTCTGAATACGTCGGGTCAGCCGCTGGCGCAGCAACTGGCCGACGAAGCCGCCGCCTTCGGCCGCTGCGCCGCGACCCAGGATTTCGCCGAAGCGGTGACCGCCTTCATCGCACGGCGCACGCCGAAGTTCGAGGGGCGCTGAAGGCTCGCACTTTGAGCGCCGCGCGTCATCGCCGGCGCGGGTCGATCCCTCTCGAAGATCGCCCTGCTGCGACATTTGTAGCGCAGTTATTCCGAGACAGCTGTCTCATCCACCCGCCTCCGACTGTCTCAGGGACGACCTCCTGCAAACGGCGGGTCGGCATCCCGTTCGCCGGATAGCGCCGCCTGTTCCCGATTTCCGCCGCAACCGATCTGGCACCGCCTCCGTGGCACGAATGCTGCAGGCGTATGCCTGCGTGTGTCATCGGAACGCAGGATGTTCCGCAGGTACCGGCCGATAAAAACCGGGCCGGTGACCGGGCATGCGCATCCACAACAACGGAGGAAGCCTGATGAACAAGCACAACGGCCGCGCACTGCGGCCCGGCGCATTGAGTTCGGTTGCAGGGAGTCTGCTGGCAGCGCTGCTGCTCGCCCCGATGGTCGTCCATGCCGAGGATCCGGAACCCCCGCTCGGCATCAACGTGCTCGAAGCCACTTTCAAGTGGCGTCCGAACTACGTCAGCGACGACATGCTCATCCACGCCGACAAGGACGCCAACAACTGGCTGCATTACGGCAAGGACTACCAGGGCACGCGCTTCTCGCAACTGCGTCAGGTGACCCAGGACAACGTGAAGAAGCTGGTGCCGAAGTGGAACCTGTCCTTCGGCGTCAATGATGCGCAGGACAGCCAGACCACGGTGGTGAATGGCCGCATCTACGTGACGGCCAGCCAGAACAAGGTGTTCTCGATCGATGGCCTGACCGGCCGCATGATCTGGAAGTACGAGCGCTCGCTGCCGGGCGACCTCGGCCCGCGCCTGTGCTGCGAAGCAGTGAACCGCGGCGTGGCCGTGTACAAGGACATGGTCTACATGGCGACGCTGGACACCCACGTCGTCGCGCTGAACAACACGACCGGCAAGGTGGTGTGGGAGAAGAAGCTGGGCGACTACACGACCGGCGAGATCTACACCTCGATGCCGCTGGTGGCCGACGGCAAGATCGTGGTCGGCAACTCGGGTGGCGACGTCGGCGGCAACGTCGGCAAGATCACCGCGCTCGACCCGGACACCGGCGAAATCGTCTGGCAGACGCTGACCCGTCCGGTCGACGCCAACGACCCGAACGCCAAGACCTGGGCCAACGACTCGTGGCGCACCGGTGGCTCGTCGGCCTGGCTGACCGGCAACTACGAAGCGAAGACCAACACCATCTACTGGGGCGTCGGCAACCCGACGCCGGACTTCGATCCGAGCGTGCGCAAGGGCGACAACCTGTACAGCAACTCGACGCTGATCATGGATGCGCGTACCGGCAAGATCAAGACGCACTTCCAGTACACGCCGAACGACGCCTGGGACTACGACGGCAACAACGAAACCATCCTGGTGGACGACGAGAAGGGCCGCAAGGTGTGGCTGCACGGCGACCGCAACGGTCACCTGTACTCGATCGACCGCACGACCGGCAAATGCAACTGGGTGGTGCCGATTGCGCGTGTGAACTGGGTCAAGAGCTGGGGCGACAACTGCCGGCCCATCGTGAACCCGGACAAGGTGCCGGGCTACGACAAGGTGGTGAAGGACATCGCGCCGATTCTCGACGGCGGCAAGGAATGGCACCCGGCGGCCTACAGCCCGCAGACCAAGCTGCTCTATGTGCCCTACATCGACAGCTCGATGGACATCCAGGCCAAGAAGATGGAATGGAAGAAGGGTGAGTGGTTCCTGTCGTCCAAGGTGCTGAAGGCCAACCCCTACACCGGCGGCATCAAGGCGTTCAACGCCACCACAGGCGAACTGGTGTGGCAGCGTCCGCAGAGCACGCCGGCCACCAGCGGCATGCTGGCGACCGCCGGTGGTGTGGTGTTTGCTGGCGACGCCGAGGGCTGGTTCCACGCGATGCGCGACGACACCGGCGAGGCGCTGTGGCGCTTCAACGTTGGCACTGGCATCCACGGCAACCCGACCACCTTCACCGTCGACGGCAAGCAGTACGTGGCCATCGTGTATGGCCCGGGCGGCGGCAGCCTGTGGCCGCTGGTGTATGACGAGCTGTTCAAGCACCAGAACCGCGGTGGCGGCATGATGATCTTCGGCCTCGCCGAGTAATGGAGCCGGGGCGCCCGCAAGGGCGCTCCGCATCGCCATGACGAAGTCCTCCGCATTCCGCACCGCCGCCTGCGCGTTCGCGCTGGCGCTGTCTTCCACCGTGTCTGCCGCTCCGCTCACTGCCTGCGTGGTCGATGGCAACGAACCGTTCTCGTCCAGCTCGGGCGGGGCTCGCGGTCTCGACGTCGAGGTCGTGCAGGCGCTGTCGGCGAAGCTCGGTCGCGAACTGAAGCTGAACTGGATCGTCGTGCCGTCGCGCGGCGGCATGGGGCGCGCACTGAAGCAGTCGATACAGGCCGGCGCCTGCGACCTGTTCGTCGGCCTGCCGGAAACCGAAGGCGGTGGTGAGGACCTGGCCGAACGTGGCCTGGTCGCCTCGACGCCCTATGTGTCGGTCGGCTACGTGCTGGTCGCGCCGACGGCAGGCAAGGTGAAGTCGCTGTCCGATCTGGGCAAGGCCAGGGTCGGCGCCGTCACCGCGACGCCGGCCGACCTGCACCTGCTGGCCGGTGGCTACAACCGCACGCCTTACGGCAATCACCGGCAACTGATGGAGGCGCTGGCGCGCGGCGACATCGCGGCGGCGCTGGTGTGGGCCGGCCGCCTGGCCGAGACCCCGCCGCCGGACGGTATCGGCGTGCGCCAGGTGCTGACCGAACCGTCGCTGACCACCCGCTTCGTCATCGCCAGCCGGCGCGCCGATGCGGCGCTCGGCGGTGCGGTAAACGACGCACTGGCAGCGCTCAAGGCCGACGGCACGCTGGACGCCCTCGCGCGCCGGGCCGGCTTCCCGTGATCCACCGGCACCGGCGGCTCGCCGCCGGTGCCACCGCATTCGAATGGAGTTGCAGATGTTTCGTGTCATCTCAGCGAGCCTGCTATTCGCCGGCCTGATCGCCGGTGCGCAGGCCGACGACGCCATCCCGGCCACCAATCCGCTGGCCAACGACCCGGACGCTGCGAAAGCGGGCGAAGAGCTGTTCGGCCGCAACTGTCAGCAGTGTCACAACTCGCGCGGCAAGGGCGGCAAGGGCCCGCAGCTGGTCAAGGGCGCCTGGGGCCCGGGCGGTGCCAATACCGATGGCTACATGTACGGAATCATCGCCAACGGCCGCCCGAACACGCAGATGGGCGGCTTTGGCCCGGCGCTGACGCAGCAGGAGATCTGGCAGATCGTCGCCTTCCTGCGCGAGGAGGCCAAGCGCGTCAAGGCGGCCGAGAAGGCCAAGGCCGGCGCCGAGGACGACCTCTGGTTCTGATCCACCGTCCGGTGGCGCCTGTCGCGACCGGACCTGTCGCATTTCCGATGGAGCACATTTCATGACCTACCCCCTGACACGCGCGGCCGCGCGGTACGCCATCGCGCTCACGCTGACGCTCGGCGTCACCCCGGTGTCGGCCTTCGGCCCAGGAGGCCCCGGCGGCGCGCCCGCGGCCGGCGACGCCAGCGCTGGCGAGGAACTGTTCGGTCGCAACTGCCAGCAATGCCACAACTCGCGCGGCAAGGGCGGCAAGGGCCCGCAACTGGTCAAGGGCGCCTGGGGCCCGGGCGGCGCGAATTCCGACGACTACATGTTCAAGATCATTTCCGAAGGTCGGCCGAACACCCAGATGGGCGGTTTCGGCCCGGCACTGAAGCCGGAAGAGATCCGCCAGATCATCGCCTTCCTGCGCGAGGAGGCGAAGCGCGTGCAGGTCGCCGACAAGAAGGCCGCCGCGGCCGATGACGAAAACTGGTTCTGAGCCTGTCACACCACAACAAGGAGAACACGATATGAAAACACGCATCGCCGCAGCGCTCGCCTTCGCCCTCGTGGCCGGCGGCGCCTACGCCCAGACCGTACAGCCGGCGCTCGACCTGGCCACCGCCAAGGCGATCGCCGAAGGCTGCGAGAAGTACGCCGCCGGCAAGGGCTGGCGGATGATCACTGCGGTACATGACACCGCCGGCAATCCGAAGTACTTCAGCCGGATGGACGGCAGCATCCTGATCAGCGTGCAGGTTGCACAGCTGAAGGCCGACACCTCGGCCAGCCTGCCGGTGTCCACGCGCCAGTTCCGCGAACTGGCCAAGGGCATTCCGGGCGCGGAAGTGCTGCCGCGGACCACCTCCATCATCGGCGGCCTGCCCATCATGACCTCGAAGGGCGTGCACATCGGTGGCGTCGGCGTCAGCGGCGGCAGCGAGGCAGAGGACGAGGAGTGCGCGCAGAAGGGTCTGGAGGCGGCAAAGCACCTGCTCTGAACGCGTTGGCCGGTCGGCGCGTGAAATGTAAAAATTTTTTGCGCCGACGGCCTCCGGCCCCTTCAGTTCCACGCGGATAAATCGTTAAACCCGTTTCGGGTAGCCGATCAACGCCTTACGCCGTGTCGGAACGACAATGAATACCAGAGCCGCCAGCCCCATCGAAGACGCCGTGAAGACCGGCGATGCTGCGACCACACTCCAGGACGTGCTGTTCAAGGACATCGGCCTCAAGGTCGGTGACCGCATGGTGATCGAACCGCCGGCCAAGCTCGGCGACCAGCCGGGCGTGGTCAAGCTGATCGGCTGGGTGAACGACCTGAGCGTGCTGGTGACCATGCCCGACACGCGCCCCTGGGCCGGCCCTCCGATAGAGGGCGACACGATAGGCGTGCGCGCCTTTTCCGGGCGCCATGCCTATGGTTTCACCACCGTCGTCGGCAAGCGTTCGGTGCGCCCCTTCGAATACCTGCACCTCGAATTCCCGCGCCGCATTTCGATGCGGCAGATCCGCAACGCCGAGCGCATCGCCACCTCGATCAGCGCCCGCGTGATGGACACCGACGAGCCGGTGCCCACGGTGGTGACCAACCTCAGTGCCACCGGCGCCGAAGTGCGTGTCTGGCAACCGGGCCGCGAGGTCGGCGACAAGGTGTCGCTGGAGTTGATCCTCGACATCCACAAGGTGCGCACCCGCGTCGTCGTCAGCGGCCACATCCGCAATCGCCACGAAGTACCCGACACCGGCGAGCCCGCCTATGGCGTCGAATTCGACGACATCAACGCGCAGACGTCGGTGTTCCTGAAAAGCTACGTCTACCAGAATCTGGTCGAACAGCCGCACCGGCGGCTGTAGTCGCGGCCCTCCGGCTGCAGGCTCCGGTTCAGGCTTTCATCGCGAGCACGCTCGCTCCCTCAGGAACACCGCTTCAGCGGCCGCTCGCGCGCACCGCCCGTGGGTGCGGCCGCCGCACACTCCTCGGGCTTCGATACAGGCTGCTGTCGGGTCAGAAGACCCCTCCCACAGAACCTCGGCTCCGGCTCAGGCTTCGGGTCTGGCACATGGTCCCCCGTGGGCGCGGCCCTGGCCGCGACAGGGCTTCTGACACGGTCCTTCGCGCCATCCTGGCGAACCCTTGCAAGCGCCTGCGGTCACCCTCATATCGACAGTTCGCACAGACAGGGGCGCCCACGCATGTACACCGATCCATCCTCCCGGCGCCTGCACGGCCGGCACCTCCACATCCAACCCAAGGGCTTCTTCGGCAAGCTGTTCGCGGTCATCGCCGCGGGCGGCCTGCTGGTGCTCGGCCTCATGTTCTCGGTGGTGATCGTCGCCGTGGCGGTGGTGGGCGGGTTGCTGTTCTGGGGATGGATGTGGTGGAAGACGCGCGAACTGCGTCGGCGCATGCGCGAACAGATGGACAACCCGATGCAGACGCCCTTCGGCGACGTGCCGGCCAGCGGTGGCCGCGTCATCGAAGGCGAGGTCATCCGCAGCGAGCAGGATTCGGCCGGCCGCTGAGCCCCGTCGATGCCGATCGTTCCCGCCGGACCGACGTCCGGCTTGTCCTGCGTCAAGTCTTAAGGTCTATCGAGGATATATGTTTGCAGCCGTCAACCTGACGGACCGCGAACATGGCCATCCTGCTTACCATCGACGAACCGGCGACCGGCCCGGCGCACGCGCCCTCGGCCGACGCCTTCCTCGAGATGGGCTTCCGCCCGCTCTACCTGGCTGGCGCGCTGTGGGCACTGGTCGCCGTGGCGCTGTGGATATTCGCGCCGCAGTGGGCGGGCGGCACGCTGGGCGGCCTGGCCTGGCACGCGCATGAGATGCTGTGGGGTTTCGTTGCCACCATCGCGGTCGGCTTCCTGATGACGGCCGGTGGCGCCTGGACCGGCATCAACCCGATCGAAGGGCGCGCACTTGCCGTGCTGTGCCTGCCATGGATGGTGGCACGCGCCGCCTTCCTGCTGCCGGGCGACGCCGCCTTCCTGGTCGGCGCACTGGCCGACGTCGCCTTCTTCGCGCTGGCCGCCGCGGCGCTCGGGCGTTCGGTGCTGCTGTCGCGCAATACCCGCAACTACGCCGTGCCCTTCATGCTGCTCGCACTCGGCGTGACCGACGCCGCCTTCCTGATTGCCGCCCGCGCCGGCGACTACGGCACGCTGATGCAGCACTTCAACGCCGGCCTGCTGGTGATGGCGCTGCTCACGCTGCTGGTCGCCCGCCGCGTCATTCCCTTCTTCGCCATGCGCGCGGTGCCCGGCCTGACCGTGCCCACCCATCTGAAAAGCGGCATGGCGCAGCTGATTGCCAGTGCGCTGGCGGTGCTCGGTCTGCTCGCCGGCTGGCCGCTCGTGCAGGCGGCCGCGCTGGCCGCGGCGGGCGGCATCGCGCTGGTGCAGTGGGCGAGCTGGAAGCCGTGGCGCGTGCTGCACAAGCCGCTGCTGTGGATTCTGTACGTCGGCTATGTGTCGCTCGGCGCCGGTCTGCTGCTGGCGGCAGCACACGCGGCCGGCGTCGGTCTGCCGACGGCGCTGCACGTGCATGTGATTGCGATGGGCGGCTTTTCGGTGCTCATCATCGGCATGATCACGCGCACCGCGCTCGGCCACCTCGGCCGGCCGCTCGAAACAGACCGCAGCATGGTCACCGCCTACGTGCTGGTGATCGCCGCCGCCGTGCTGCGGCTGGCCGCGCTGCACCCTTCGGCCGCGTCGGTGCATCTGCTGCACCTGGCCGCGACCGTGTGGGCGCTCGCGTTCGCGCTCTACCTGTGGCGCTTCTTCCCGATGATGATCCGGCCGCGGCCGGACCGCGCCGGGCCGGCCGTGCAGCCGGTTTCCATCACGCCCCGCCGGAGCTGAGCATGCGCCTCACGACGATGACCGATTACGCGCTGCGCCTGCTGATGCACGTGGGGCAGCACCCGGAACGGCTGTGCACCATCGCCGAGGTGGCGCAGGCCTACGGCATTTCCGAGGCGCATCTGATGAAGGTGACGCACCAGCTCGCGCTTGCCGGCTGGCTCGACACGGTACGCGGCAAGGGCGGCGGCATGCGGCTGGCACAGCCGCCGGCCGACATCCGGCTGGGCGCTGTCGTGCGCAGCGTCGAACCGGATTTCCGGCTGGTCGAGTGCCTGACCGACACGCCGCGTACCGGCTGCACGCTCGAAGGACGCTGCCGGCTCACCGCCATCGTCGATGGTGCGCTGCAGGCCTTTCTCGCTCACCTCGACGGTCATACGCTGGCCGATCTGCTGGCGCAGTCGCCGGGCAGCGTCGCGCCGCTCAGGAGGGTTTCATGACCGCGAACATGCCCACCATCGATGCACTGCGCGCCGCTCTGCACACGGTGCCCGACCCGGAGCTGGCGGAGAGCATCGTCGACCTCGGCCTGCTCAAGCACATCGACATCGGGGACGGCCGCGTCGACGTCGTGCTCATTCCTACCAGCGCGACCTGCCCGATGGGCGAGGTGCTGATCGAGGACGCGACCGCTGCACTGCGCGCCGCCTGCCCGCCCGGCTGGGTGGTGCATGTCGAGTTCGACTGGGACACCGAGTGGCATCCGGGCCGCATGAGTCCGGCATTGCAGCTACGCTTCGGCTGGTAAGAACCCCGATCATCCACGGAGCCTTCCGCATGCAGATTTCCACCTTTGACGACCTGCTCGCCGCCGCGCGCAAGCAACCGGAACCGCAGCGCCTGCTGCTGGTGTTCGCCCGCGCCGAACTGCCGGACGGTGCCACCGCGGCCGAGCGCGCACGCTTCGAGGCGGGGCAGGGCGGGGCGCTGGTGCCTCAGGTCTGCGTCGACAAGTCGCCGCACGAACTGCAGGACTTCGCCACGCTGATCGAAGAGTCGCAGCTGTTCGCGCCGGACTGGTCCATTGCCTTCGTCGCTGCGCTGTCCGGCCGCGACGGCCAGCCACCGACGGCGGCCGACGTCGACCGCGCGCTCGACCGCATGGTCGAGTCGGTCAAGGCCGGCCGGCTCGACGGCCTGATGCCGGTGGACCGCCACGGTCACGCGGTGCGGCTGGGATGAAACCGGCGCGGTCGCCGCTGTGGGGCAGGGCGGTCGCCGCCTGCGCGCTGCTGGCGGCGTTCGCGTTGCTGTCCGGCATGACCGGCGGTCTGGCGCGCCTCGGCTTGCCGCTGCCTCTGATGCCGGCGCCGGTGCATGGCGCGCTGATGCTGTGTGCCTTCTTCGGCACCCTGATTGCGCTCGAGCGCGCGGTCGCGCTGCAGCGACTGCCCGGGCTGCTGGCGCCGTTGCTGGCTGGCGTTGGCGGCGTGCTGGCGCAGGTGCCGGTGTTGCTGCCGCTGGCCCAGGTCTGCTGGGCGGCCGCTGCGGCCGGCCTTGTCGCCCTCTATATCTATGCGGGTGCCACCCGCGCCTGGTCGCTGCATCTGCTGGTCGAAGCGGGCGGCGCCGCGTACTGGCTGGTCGGCGTGCTGCTGTGGATGCTGCACGGCGATCTCGCTGCGCTGACCCGCGGTGGCGTCGGCTTCCTCGTGCTCACCATCGCCGGCGAGCGCCGTGAGCTGACGCAGATGGTGCGCCTGCCGCCGCTGGCGCGCCGGCTGTTCGTCGCCGCGGTCGTGCTGATCGCGTTCGGCGTCAGCGGCGTGCTGCCCTTTGCGCTGTGGTCGGGCTGCGCGCTGCTGGCCGTCTGGCTGCTGCGCTGGGACATCGCGCCGCGTGCGTGGCGCGCTGCCGGCTGGCCCGGTCATACGGCCCAGTGCCTGACCGTGGGCTATCTGTGGCTGCTGGTGGGCGCGCTGCTCGGTCTTTATGGCGAACTGTCGGTGGACGCCGCTCCGGTTGCCGCGACCGGGCTGCACGCGGTGCTGCTCGGTTTCGTGTTCGCCATGGTGTTCGGCCACGCCCCCATCATCCTGCCGGCGCTGCTGCGACTGCGGCCTGCCTATACCGGCCTGGCACGCCTGCCACTGTGGCTGCTTGCAGCCAGTCTGGCGCTGCGCATTGTCGCGGTCGGCGTCGGGCGGCATGATGCACTGATGGTCGCTGGCGCCGGTCACGCGCTGGCCATCCTGCTGTTTGCCGGCGTCATGTTGCGTGCGGTGAGTGCAGGTCTACATAGGAAGGAGATGCCCGCATGAGCACCCCGGACAATCTGGCCGCCTGGCGGCGTGCCGAACGGCAGCGCCTGCTGGCCGAGAGAGAGGCGGTCGAGCCGGCACAGCGCATGGCGCGCAATGTCGAGATCACCGGCTATCTGGAAGCCGGCTTTCCGCTGCTGCAGCACATGACGGTCGGCTTCTGCTGGCCCTTCCGCGGCGAGTTCGACGCGCGCCATCTGCTGCGTTCGCTGCGTGTGCAAGGTGCGCGCGGCGCGCTGCCCGAGGTGGTCGAACGCAAGGCGCCGCTGGTGTTCCGCGAATGGTGGCCCGGTGTGGCGACCACGCCCGGCGTGTACGACCTGCCGGTGCCCGATGACACCAATGTCGTGCAGCCGCACGCGCTGCTGATTCCGCCGGTCGGTTTCGACGCGCGCGGCTACCGTCTCGGCTACGGAGGCGGTTTCTTCGACCGCACGCTGGCGGCCTGCGCGGTGCAGCCGCTGAAGATCGGCGTGGCTTTCGAACTGTCACGCATCCCCACCATCCACCCGCAGCCGCACGATATTCCGATGGATTTCATCGTGACCGAAGCGGGCATTTTCGAAGTCGGCGTCGACGGTCTGCACGAGATCGACGTCGAAGCCTGTGCACAGCGCGCGCACGCGCTGGTCGCCAGCCGCATCCTGCGCTGAACAACGGAGACCCACCCAGATGTCCGCACCTGCTGTCGCCGTCGAATCCCCTTTCGCGTCGCGCCTGGCCGCGCTGCTCGCCACGCTGGAGCGTGGTCTGGTCGAGCGCCGGCACGTCGTGCGCCTTGCGCTGCTGGCCGCGCTGGCCGGCGAGCACACGCTGCTGATCGGCCCGCCCGGTACCGCCAAGAGCGAACTGGCGCGCCGTCTGCACCGCGCCTTCCGCGATGCCCGCTACTTCGAGCGCCTGCTCACCCGCTTTTCGGTGCCGGAAGAACTGTTTGGCCCGCTGTCCATCCGCGCACTCGAAGAGGACCGCTACGAGCGCCACACCGACGGCTTCCTGCCGGACGCCACCATCGCCTTCATCGACGAGGTGTTCAAGGCCAACAGCGCCATCCTGAACGCGCTGCTGACGCTGCTGAACGAGCGCGAGTTCGACAACGGTGCCGGCCGCCAGCTGTGTCCGCTGGTCAGCGTCATCGGCGCCACCAACGAGGTGCCGGACGACGAAGTGGGCGAGGCCTTCTTCGACCGCTTCCTGCTGCGCGTGCCGGTCGGCCGCGTCAGCGCCGACGGCTTTGCCGCGCTGCTCGAAGCGGGTTGCGCCGACGAATGGGCGCCGCCGGACGAGGCGCTCGCGCTGGGCGACGAAGACCTCGGCGCGGTGTCGCTGGCGGCGCACGAAGTCGCGCTGTCGGCGCGCGTGGTCGGCGTGCTGGCTGATCTGCGCGCGCAACTGGCGGAACAGGGCACTTATGTGTCGGACCGTCGCTGGGTGAAGACCGTGTGGTTGCTGCGCGTGGCCGCGGCCGCGGAGGGCCGCGCTGAGGTCGGGCTGTGGGACCTGCTGCTGCTGCCCGCCTGCGTCGCCCCCGACGCCGAACGCCAGGCCGAGGTCGCCGACTGGCTGCACGCGCGCCTCGGTGTGCGCGAGGCTTACGCGCCGCCGCGGCTCACCCGCGTCGTGCAGGCCTTCCAGGCCCAGCTCGAAACCGAACAGAACGCCAACGACCTCGACTACGACGAATCCGGCCGGCTGCGCTTCTCGTCGTCGGAAGTCAGTACCGAGAAGGCCGAGGAACTGGCCGGCGAGATCGGCGACGCCAAGGGCGGCGCCGGTGCGCTGCGCATGAGTTACAGCCGCCGCCGTCGCTACGGCCCGGCGCACATCGCCGCACGCACCGCGCAGATCGACGACCTGCTCGCGCGCATCGCCGCCTATGCCGAAGAACTGGCGGCCGAACGCGCCAGCCTTGCCGCCACCCGCGCCCGCACGCTGTGGCTGGACGAAGTGCTGCTTGCCCGTGTCGATGCCCACCTGGCGGCGACCGCCGCGCTGATCGCCGAACTGGCCGAGCGCGCGCGCGACGCGCGCCGCGGTTTCGAGAACCTGCCGCGGCTGTCGGCCGACGAGGCTGCGCGCTACGCCGACGTGCCGGAGCCGGTCGCCCACGAGCCGCTGGCGTGAGCACGCAGGCGCCGCTGCTGTTCCAGTCGCGTGAGGCGCGGCTGGCTGCGCTCGACGCGCTGCCGCGCACGCTGTGGCTGGGCGCGCTGACACAGGCGCAGGGCCGGCTCGAACCGCGGCTGTCGGCGCTGGTCGCGCTGCGCGCCGCGCTGGTCGGTGGCCGCGTACCGCCGGCCGCCGACTGGTGCTGGCCGTCGCCCGAACTGATCGCGGCGCTGTGCGAAACCTTCGCCGAACTCGATCTGCCGGCCTACTGCACCGGCCGGCAGGAACTGAGCGACGTGGTCGTGCAGAGCCTGCTGTTCCACCTCGACTTCATCCCCGATTACCGCGACCGCGGCGCGACCGATGCGCGGGCCACACGGATGGCGATCGAGGCCTTCGGTTCCGACTGGCAGAACCGTCGCGGCCAGATGGACGAGCTGATCGAGGTGTTCGGCAAGCTGCCGGACGACGGCAAGAATGCGCGCTGGGACCTGCTGCCCGGGCTGCTGAAGTCCGAAGGCTGGCGCGAGGTGCTGCGCATCCGCCGCCTGCTGGAACGGCTGCCCGAACTGGCCGACTGCATACGCCGGCTCGGTCGAGCGCGGCCGTCCGACGAGCGCGACGACGCCAGCCGCAGCCAGGTCGAGGTGATGGAGAGCGCGGTCGCGCGCCACACCGAACAGCGCACGGTGCGCGTGCCCGACATGCCGGGCGAGACGCGCGGTGTGCACCGGGCCGACCGCATCGCCCGCATGCTGCCGGCCGAATCGGTGCTGCTCGGCCACCCGGCGCTGCGCCTGGTGTGGCACGCCCGGCGTGCCGAACGGACGCTGCTCTGCTACGAGGACGACGACCGCATGACCGAGGTGCGCCACATCGACGCACCGGTGCTGCGGCCGCGGCCCGATCCGCAACCAGACCGGCGCCTGGAGATGGGGCCGCTGCTGGTCTGCGTCGACACCTCGGGCTCGATGCAGGGCGGCGCCGGTCAGGTGGCCAAGGCGGTGGTTCTGGAAGCCGTGCGCACCGCTCACACGCAGGGCCGCGCCTGCCACGTGTTCGCCTTCGGCGGCGCCGGCGAGGTGGTGGATATGCAGATCGGCGTCGACGCCGATGGCATCGGTCGGCTCATCCACTTCCTCGGTCAGGGCTTCAAGGGCGGCACCGACATCTGCGGCCCGCTGGAAAAGTCCATCGCCTGTCTCGAACAGGCGGCCTGGCGGATGGCCGACCTGCTGATCGCTTCCGACGGCGAATTCGGCGCCACGCCGGACCTGGTCGCCCGGCTCGACGACGCCAAGCGCGCGCTCGGCCTGCGCGTGCAGGGCGTGCTGATCGGCGACCGTGAAACCATCGGCTTCCTCGAAGTGGCGGACCACATCCACCCGGTGCGCGACTGGCGCCGCTACGGCGACGGCGCGCGCGGCAGCGATTCACCGGTGCATACCCACCGCCTGACCGCGCTCTACTTTCCGGGCGCGCTGCGCACCGCCGAGAACCGTGACGCCACAGTCAGCGGCGAAATCGCGTCGGCTGCCGTGCGTGCCGGCCTGCGACGCGGCCAGCCGCTGCCTGCCGATCTGTTGCCATCTGAACCTTCGTCCGACGACCCGAACTCATGAGCTTCGCCACCGACTACCTTGCCCAGATCGAACGCATCGCCGATCGCATGCCGCTGCCGCGCGTGCGCGCGCTGCACCTGCCGCCGTCACGGCCGGACGAGCCCTGCCGCGACGGCAACAGCGGTCACGCGCGCGGCGAGTTCTGCGCGCTGGAACTGGAGGACGGCAGCATCGGCCTGTCCTACGTATTGCTCGACGACACGCTGGAGCGCCTGCGCAGCGGCACCGGCCTCGACGCACTGAAGGGCACCGACGCGCTGGCACTGGCGCGCCGCTATGTGAGCGGGCAGGGCGTAGACCGCACGCTGGGCTTCGTCTGCGCCAACGCGATCACCCGCTGCCTGTTCGACCGCGCCGGCTACCGGCCGGATGGCAGCAGCGATTCGATCGGCCAGATGGACCCGCAGCCCGGCGAAGCCATCGGCATGATCGGACTGTTCGGCCCGCTGGTGGACCGCATCGTCGCCGCTGGCGCCCGGTTGACCGTGATCGAACTGGATGAGAGCGCCGTCGGCGAGCGCGAAGGCTGGCGCGTCACCACCGATGCGGCGGCGCTCGAAGCCTGCGGCAAGGTGCTGTCCACCAGCACGCTGCTGCTCAACGACACGCTGGACCGCATGCTCGCCCACTGCCATGCCGCCCGCTGGTTCGCCATGGTCGGTCCCAGCGCCGGCTGCCTGCCCGACGCCCTGTTCGCCCGCGGCGTCACCCTGCTCGGCGGCAGCTGGGTCGAGGACCGCGCTGCCTTCATCGACGGACTCACGTCGGGCGACAAGGACAACCGCAAGGGTCGCAAGTCGACCAGCAAGTTTGCGCTGACGAAGGAGGGGTGGCCGGGGTTTGAGGTGTTGCTGGAGCGGGTAGCGCAAGGATGAGTCGCGGCACGCTCGCCCGCTGTGCCGTCCGTGCGACGTGCGCGTTTATCGTCGCCGCAGGGACGATTGTCGGCATGGCCGTAGCAGTGGCCGCGCCCGCGGTGGACAAGGTGAAGGTCGACAAGCTTGGGCGGCGCCTGTATCTGATGCGGGCCGGAGAAGTCGTCAGTTCGTTCCCGGTGGCATTGGGTGGCAATCCGGTCGGCCACAAGCAGCAGGAAGGTGACCGGCGCACCCCGGAGGGGCGCTACGTGCTCGATTTCAGGAAGGCAGACAGCGCGTATCACCGGGCATTGCACATTTCCTATCCGGATGCCGGTGACTCCGCCAGCGCTCGCACCCGTGGCGTACAACCCGGCGGCGCTGTGATGATTCATGGACAGCGTAACGGCTTCGGGTGGATGGCGCCCCTCGTTCAGCGATTCGACTGGACAGATGGTTGCATCGCGCTTTCGAACGCTGACATGGATGTCGTGTGGGCACTGGTTGAACCTGGGACACCGATAGAGATATTTCCGTGATCGCAGTCGGGGTGTGACAGGTCATGTCATCGTGGCTCACGGCGTTCCCGGCATCCACGTCTGCCATGGCCTCCAGCGTCAGGCGATGGCGCTCGGTTTCGCGCTCGACGTAGGCGGCAAGGGCCTGTTTCACCACCCAGCCGCGCGAGCGCTCAAGCCTTGCCGCCAATTCGTCCACCTGCTCCGCCAGCGCAACGGGCAGGTGAGCGGTCATTACTCGGGTGTCTGCTGAAGCCATGAATCACTCCCAATCACTTTCAATCAAATTAGTCTCGACCGGGGCTCTTGTCCATCCCCTGTCGGATTTCTTTGCACCCGGCACCGTCGATGTGCATGAAGGTCTGGCGCCCGGCGCACGACCGGGCAGATTTCTCGAAGCCGGTCCGATGTCGATCTACGCGCAATGCATGGACAGGCGGCCATAGGCCTGTGTCCGGCGGCGCCAAGTGGCTGAGTGCAAAGGCGTCTTGCGCTCCGGCCCGTCTCTGCGCCATCTCACGCGATTTCCGGCTTTTCTGCCTGCCGCCGACACCCCTCGGCGCTTCACGCACGAAGGAATGTCTCTTGCTCCGGCCTCGCCAGGCGAAACGTCCTTCGCCGCACTGATCCGGAGATCACCAAAAATGAAAAAACGGGGTCGTCACCTCCTCGCGTTTGCGCTGTCCTGTAGCAGCTTCGCTGCCGTTGCGGCCGACCAGCTGGTGTGGTCGGAAACCTATCAACAGTTTCTGCCGCGATTCGCGACCGTTGGATCGATCAACGGCGCGTCCGTACCGGGCGGCGAGCCCGGCGCGCTGGTGACCGATCCGACCCGCGTGAAGGGGCCGAATGGCGTCGAGTTTGCAGCCGGGCGACTGTGGTGGCCGGATCAGCAGTTGAACCGCGTCGTGTCCATGCTGCCGGACGGCACCGGCTTCAAGACCTACAACATCGCCGGCGCCTACGACGTCGATGTGCAGGGCGGCATGCTCTACGTGACGCGGCAGAACTCGGGCGACATCCTGAGACTGGATATGTCGCTCGCCTTCCCGTCGGCGGAGGTCGTCAGCAGCGGCCTGAGCTCGCCGTTCGCGATCGACGTGACGGCGGACAGCGTGTTCTGGAGCCAGGTCGGCGCGTCGAACCGCCTGATGCGCTCGAATCTCGATGGCTCGGGCGCGCAGACGCTGCTCACCGGCGTGAATGCCTACGACTTCGAAGTCAGCGGCGGCTACATCTACCTGACCACGACCGACGGCTTCGTCAAGCGCGCCAACCTGGACGGCAGCGGTCTGACCACGCTGGCCAGCGGGCTGGGTTTCCTGAATGGCATCGACGTGACCGACGACACCCTCTACGTGTCGGCGCTCAATGGCGTGACCACGCTGCCCAGTGGCACGCAGACCTTGGGCGCGGGTCGCATCTTCAGCATGGGGCTGGATGGCAGCGGTGCGACGGAAATCCTGCGCGCGCAGGAAATCTACGACCCCAACCAGCCTTTCGCCCCGTCGCAGGTGCGCGGCGTGGCGGTGCTGGCGGTGCCGGAGCCGTCCGCGTACGCGATGCTGCTCGCCGGGCTTGGTCTGACGGGTCTGGCCGCGCGCCGTCGCCGTTGCGGCTGACGCGGATGGCGTAGTGTCGATGCCGCCGCTTTCCGCCAGAATCGTGCATCACGTGCTGCGAGGGCGCGAACGATGAAGCAGGCGGTGGTATTGATACACGGCATCGGTGAGCAGAAGCCGATGGACACGCTGCGCGGCTTCGTAGACAGCGTGCTCGATCCGCCCGAGCCGGGGGAAGAAGCGTTCTGGAGCAAGCCGGACCCGCTGTCCGACCTGTTCGAGCTGCGCCGCCTGCAGTCGCGCGGGCGCAGCGGCAGCACGCATTTCTACGAGTACTACTGGGCCTACAAGGTCGAAGGCACCTCGCTGCAGGCGGTGCTGGCCTGGCTGTGGAGCCTGATCTGGCGCAGTACGCGCGGGCTTCCGCATTCGGCGCGCACGCTGATCTGGATGGCACGGCTGTCGGTCGGCGGCCTGTGCGCACTGCTGGCGACAGGCGTGGCCGCGCAATGGGTGTCCGCGCTGCAGGCGATGTCGCCCGGCGACTGGCGCTGGCTGACCGCGGCAGGCCTTTGGTTGCTGCTGCAGGGCGCGCTGATCCACTACCTGGGCGATGCGGCGCGCTATCTCAGCCCTCGTCCCGGCAACATCCGACTGCGTCGCGCCATCCGCGCCGACGGCACCCGCCTGCTGCAGGCGCTGCACGAGCGGGGCGAATACGAGCGCATCATCGTCGTCGGCCACAGCCTGGGCAGCGTGATCGGCTATGACATCCTGAATGCGTGGTGGCAGCGCTGCCACGAAGAACTGCCCGGACTGACGGACGAGACGGTCCGCGCCTTCGTGCGTGACGCGCTGAAGGACGACGGACCGCAGCCGGTACTGCGTTCGGAACTGTCCGTTCTAGGCGAAGCACTGGGACCGGACAGCGACGCCACCGCGCTGGACGCCTTCCGCGAGGCGCAGCTGGCCGCCCAGATGGAGTTGAGAAAGCTCGGCCATCCGTGGCGGGTGACCGACTTCATCACGCTGGGCAGCCCGCTCACGCATGGGGCGCTGCTGCTGGCACGGAGCAGCGAGGAGTTCTCGGCACGCAAGCGGCAACGCGAACTGCCGACCTGCCCGCCGCAACGCGACGTAAAAGGATATGCCTACGGCGTGAAACCACCGGTCGATATCGGTGCCGGCATGAAATTCACGCCGCTGCTGCCGCACCACGCGGCACCGTTCGCCGTGACGCGCTGGACCAACCTTTACGCGCCGGTGCGCTGGGGTCTGTTCGGCGACATCGTTGGCGGTCCGCTCGCCGGTGTGTTCGGCTGCGGCATCCGCGACATTGCCGTACGCATCGGCGGGTGGCGGGGCTGGACGGTGGCGGCGCATACCGCCTACTGGCGCAGGACCACGCCAGAATCGGGGGCCGCGGCGAGCGCAGGTTCGGCTTTGAAGGTCCTGGTCGATGTGCTCGCCTTGCGCAAGCTGCGACAACTGGTGGCCGATCGGACCGGGGCCATGCCGAAGCCGGCGGAGCAGACGTCCGACGTCGACGCGAAACCTTAGAATCCGAAGACCGCGCCGCCTTTGCCTAAGCGTGCCGCTACGGTGAGCGATCCCGCAACTTCAATCCCTGTCATGCCGAGCCCGTCCGATGAGTGATCTGTCACCGCTCCCCTCCATCGCCCCCGGTCGCTACCGCCACTACAAGGGCGGCGAGTAAGAGGTGGTCGGCGTCGTCCGTCACAGCGAAACGCTGGAACCCATGGTGCTGTATCGCCCGCTGTACAACGATTCGGGGCTGTGGGTGCGGCCTTACGACATGTTCGTCGGACTGGTCGAGATCGACGGCGTGCCGCAGCTGCGCTTCGAACGGCTGCCGGACTAGCGGCTGCGGCCGGAATCCGGTCATCATGCGGACAGGATTACAGGAGCCCGCATGATGCAGATCGAAACCGCCACCCACGCCGACATCCCCGCGCTGTGCGTACTGCTGTCCGCGCTGTTTGCACAGGAAGCCGAATTCACGCCGGACACCGCGGCCCAGGCGCGCGGGCTGGCGATGATCATCAGCGATCCGCGCGTCGGCACCGTGCTGGTCGCGCGACGCGATGGAGAGGTCGTCGGCATGGTGAATCTGCTGTTCACCGTATCGACCGCGCTCGGCGAACGCGTCGTGCTGCTGGAAGACATGGTGGTCGCGCCATCTGTCCGCGGCGCCGGTGTGGGCAGTGCGCTGCTGACGGCGGCCATCGAGTTCGCACGTGCGCATCGCTGCCCGCGCATCACGCTGCTGACCGACCGCGTCAATGCCGATGCGCAGCGTTTCTACGCGCGGCACGGCTTCGTCGCGTCGGACATGCTGCCGATGCGCCGGGTGGAAGGCTGAGGGCCGTGTTGTTGTGGGCGCGACCTTGCTCGCGATCCCGGCCTGGATCTGAGTCGGGGGTTGGCCGATGCCGCATCGCGACCAGAGGTCGCTCCCACGAGAAGCACGCCCGCCTCGTCGTCCGGGGGGAGGTTCCTGTGGGAGCGAGCTTGCTCGCGATAGCGGCCTGTATCGAGGCGCCGGACGCCGTCCCTTGAGGCAGGTGGTCGTCTAGCCGCGTGCGTGCGACTGCACCCAGCGCACGATGTCGGCCGCGCTCATCGCGCCCGCCTGTCGCGCGACTTCCACGCCGTTGCGGAACAGCATCAGCGTCGGAATGCTGCGGATGCCGAAACGCGCCGCGGTCTGCCGCGCGGCTTCGGTATCGACCTTGGCGAAGCGCACCTGCGGCAGCTGTCGGGCAGCCGCTTCGAACTGCGGCGCCATCATGCGGCAGGGGCCGCACCAGTCGGCCCAGAAATCGACGACCACCGGTAATTCGGTGCGGCCGACATAGGAATCGAAGTTCGCGTCGCCGAGCGCGAACGGTGCGGCTTCAAGCAGCGGCGCCTTGCAGCGCGCGCAGACCGGGCCATCGCCCAGACGTTCGTCGGGAATGCGGTTGGTGGCGCTGCACTGCGGACACACGACATGCATGGTCTTGCCCTCGGAAGGATGTCGGGCAGCAGATGGGGGTGGCGCCGGTGAATCCAAGTCCGGGCGAGTTAGGCGGCATTTCCGGGGGAGCATTCCTCTGACCGCAACTGCGCCTGTATCGAAGCCAGCGGACCGCAGTGGCTTCGTCGCGGCCAAGGCCGCTCCCACAAGGGGGTGCGCCCGATTCGCCACCGGAGTGCGGGTCAGGTTCGGTGGGAGGGGGGCCTCTGACCTCGACAGCAGCCCGGTGAACTGCTGTGGCTGCGTCGCGGCCAAGGCCGCTCCCGCAGGGGTGTGCCCGATTCGCCACCGGAGTGCGGGTCAGGTTCTGTGGGAGGGGTCTTCTGACCCCGACAGCAGCCTGCACCGTAGCCAGCGAACGGCGGCGGCCGTGTCGCGGTCAAGGCCGGGTCGTCATCCGGCAGTCACCGCCCTCAGAGACTGGCCGCGTGCGGGCGCCCCTGTTCGCGCGCGCTCTGGCAGCCGATGCACAGCGCAGCCTGCGGTTCGGCCTGCAGCCGGGCGAGCGGGATGTCGGTGCCGCAGTCGGCACACCGGCCATAGTCGCCGTCGGCCAGACGCCGCAGCGCAGCGTCGAGTGCGGCCAGTTCGACCGTTTCGAGATCGGTCATCGCCAGATCGATCTCACGGTCGGCGCTGCGCTGTGGCGCGTCGTCGCCGTCCTGTAGCAGCACGTCGCGCGCATGTTCGACACGCGTGCGGCCCTGCAGTTGTGCCTGGATGTGGGCGGTGAGCGCGTCGTGACGTGCGCGCAGACGGCGCTCCAGTTGATCGCGGTCAGCCTGGGTGAGCGGGGTGTTCATGATGTGTTCCTCCTTGCATCCATGCTGTCACCGGCACACACGGGCGGCGTTGATCGGTGTCAATGGCGTCTGCTGCATCGCGTTACACGGTGCTGGCAGGACATCGACACAGCATGAATCCGGATGCGCTATCGTCGCGGCGTCCGTCCGAGCCGTGACTGCCGCCATGCCAAGCAAGTTGTACGACAGCCGTTCCGCCCTGCTGGCGCGCCTGAGGTGCCGCATCGAAAGCGAGTCCTGGCCGCGCCTGCAGATGATGGTGATCGTTGCGTTCACCGGCGGTGCCGGGCTGGTGGCGTCGTTTGCATTGATGCAGGCCGGCGTCGACAGCATGGCGCTGCGCTACCCGCTGGCGCTCGGCTTTGCCTACGTCGTGTTCCTGTGCCTGCTCTGGCTGTGGCTGCACACGCGGGCGGAGGACTACGTCGATGTGCCCGATGCATCCGGCGCCCTGCCAGTGGACGGTGGCGGCGTGCCATCGTTCGCGGGCAAGGGCGGTGACTTCGGCGGTGGCGGCGCGAGCGGGTCCTTCGACGACACATCGTCGTCCGGCTTCATGGACAGCGACGCGCTGCCGTCGGTCGTGCGCGAAGCCGGATCGGCCGTCGACGCCGACGAACTGGCGATTCCGCTCGTCGTGCTGGCCCTGCTGCTCGGCATGGCGCTGGCGTCGCTCTACATCGTGTATGCCGCGCCCGTGTTGTTTGCCGAACTGCTGCTCGACGGCGTGCTTGCCTGCTCGCTGTACCGTCATCTGAAGGCGACCGACAGTCCGCACTGGCTGACGACGGCCTGCCGGCGCACCTTCTTGCCCTTCGCGCTGACCGCGCTCTTCCTGTGCCTGACCGGCTTCGCGATGAGCGTCTACGCGCCGGACGCACGCTCGGTCGGCGATGTGATCGCGTACGCGAATGCGCGCTGAACAGGCCCTGACATGACCTACTCCGCACTCGATGTCGCCACCCGCATCGCACGCGGCGACCGCACGGCCATCGACGAGCTGGAGGTCTGCCTTGCGCGTATCCGCCGGCACAACGGCGACGTTAACGCGGTGGTCACGCTGGACGAGGCCGGCGCCCGTGCCGCCGCCCGCGCGGCCGACGCGCTGCGTGCCGCTGGCGGTCCGCTGCCGCCGCTGCTGGGCGTGCCGATGACGGTGAAGGATGCATTCGAGACAGCCGGCCTGCGTACGACGGCCAGCCATCCGCCGCTGGCGCAGCACGTGCCGGCGACGGACGCGACGGTGGTGGCGCGCCTGAAGGCGGCCGGCGCGGTGCTGGTCGGCAAGACCAATCTGCCTGAGCTGGCCTCCACCCCGCAGTGCTGGAGCCCGCTGTTCGGGCCGACCCGCAATCCGTGGGACCTGCGGCTCACGCCGGGCGGCAGTTCCGGTGGCAGCGCAGCGGCGGTGGCGATGGGCTTTTCGTACATCGACCCGGGCAGCGATATCGGCGGCTCGATCCGCATACCCGCTGCCTACTGCGGCGTGGCCGGACTGAAGGCGACCGAGAACCGCATCCCGCGCACCGGCCACATCCCGCATCTGCCAGGCGGCCGGCGCAGCGTGCGTCACCTGCTGTCCTTCGGCGCGCTGGCACCGGCGGTGACCGACCTGCAGACCGCGCTGGCGGTGCTCGCCGGGCCGGACGGGCTGGACGTCGAAGTGCCGAGCGTGCCGATCCAAGCGGTGACGCCGCCCGCGCGGCCGCTGCGTATCGCCTGGTGGGACGAGTTCGGCGACCTGCCGCTGTGCCAGCGTACGCGCGCCGCCCTGGCGCGCACGGTGGCGACGCTGCAGGCGGCTGGCTGCGTCGTCGAGCGGCGCTGCCCGGAGGGCTTCGACGTACGCAAGGCCTGGCAGGCCTACGGCTGGATCGCCGGCACCGAGATCGGGCTCGGCATGCCGGCGCTGGCGCGTCGGCTGCTCGCCGTGATGGGCCGCTTCGTCACGCGCGACCAAGCGGTCGCGCACGCCTTCGTGCAGGGGCTGGCGCTGGACGCGCAGCGCTACAGCCGCGCGCTGAACATGCGTGACCGCCAGCTGCGTGCGCTCGAAGGCCTGCTCGAGAGCTGGGACTGCTGGCTGTGCCCGGTGGCGAGCACGGTCGCCGGTCCGCAAGGCGAACTGGTGTGGTGGCGGCGCCCGCCGGACATCGTGGTCGACGACGCCCGCCTGCCTTTCGTCGAGGGTGCCATCGGCATGGTGACGCCGTTCTCGCTGACCGGCAGCCCGGTGGTCGTGTTGCCGGCCGGCGTCGAGGACGGCCTGCCGGTCGGCCTCCAGTTCGTTGGCCGGCGCTGGCAGGATGAAGCGCTGCTGGCGACCTGCGCGGACATAGAGCGAGTGCTCGGCGCGCGTCCGGTGCCGCCGCGGGCGCTTACCACCGACCGATGGACTTGATGTAGGCCACCAGTTCCCAGATCTCTTCCTGCGTGAACACCTCGCCCCAGGGCGGCATCGGCGTCGCGCCCTTGCCGCCGTCGCGTATGGTGTTGAACACGTATTCCGCCTCCAGCCCCTCGCGCTCGATGAACAGCGCCGGCTTGTGGCCGTGGCAGTAGTCGGCGCAGGTCGACTGGAAGCGGCTCTGACCGGCCTTGATGCGGGCCGGGTCGGCGAGGTCGAAAGGGGCGGGGCCGGCGGGCGCCGCGCCCTCGGCTGCCTTGTCCGGCAGCACGGCGTTGAAGGCCATCGCTGATGCCATGCAGCTCATCAGTGCTGCGAAGGTGAGTTTCCGTATATCCATGAATCCGTTCCGGGGAGTGCGTGTTTTCGATGACCGTGCCGCGCGCGTCGGCGCGACACGGTCCGGAAGCAGGCCGTGCCGCGTCCTGCTTCAGTCGACCTGGACGGCGACCAGTTCGGCCGGCAGGCCGGCGCCGCCGATCGGCACCACGACGTATTGCTTGCCGCCGGCGCGGTAGGTCATCAGTGCGCCGAAGGCGGCACCCGGCAGCTTCACTTCGCCGAGCACGTCACCGGTGCGCGCGTCGTGCGCGTACAGGAAGGGCTCCTTCTCTTCCGCGGTCGCCTGCGTGATCAGCGCATTGCCGCGCGACGACAGGCCGAGCACCGAGTTCGTACCTTCCGGTGCGAGGAAGAGCACGTCGTCGGTCAGCGCGATGAAGCTTTCGCGCGGCACGCCGACGCGGTCCAGCTTCAGGTCCTTGATCGCGGGGTGATCGACCGGGCCCTTGCCGGCCGGCACGCGCCACAGGTGCTTGCCGGTGTTCATGTCGATCGCGGTGACGGTGGAGAAGGGGGGCTTGAACAGCGGCAGACCTTGCGGACCGCCGACGCCGGCCCAGGTGCCGGTGTAGTCGTACACGCCCTCGTTCTCTTTCTTCAGCTTTATGCCGAAGGGGATGGTGAAGGACGGCACGTACAGCACATTGGTCTTCGGGTTGTGCGCGGCGCCCGCCCAGCTGGCGCCGCCGAGCACGCCCGGTACCTGCAGCGTGCCGGCCTTGTCGGTGGTCGGCGGGTAGTACAGCGGGCCGTAGTTGTAGCGCGACAGGATCTTCTTCGCCTCTTCCTTCAGCTGCGGCGTCAGATCGATCAGGTCGTCCTCGCTCACGCCCTGCTGCACGAAGGGCGCGGGCAGGCTGGGGAAGGGCTGGGTGAGCGACGAGCGCTCACCCGGCACGGTGGACTGCGGCACCGGCTTTTCGGTGATCGGCCACACCGGCGCGCCGGTGCTGCGGTCGAAGGTGAACACGAAGCCCTGCTTGGTTACCTGCGCCAGCGCCTTCACCTTCTTGCCATTGACCGTCAGGTCCATCAGGTTGGGTGCGGTCGGCAGGTCGTAGTCCCACAGGCCGTGATGGACGATCTGCTGGTACCAGGCGATCTTGCCGGTCTTCGCGTTGAGTGCGACCACTGATTCGCCGAACAGGCCGTTGCCCTTGCGGTGGCCGCCATAGAAGTCGTTGGTCGGCGTCGAGAAGGGCAGGTAGACCAGGCCCAGTTCTTCGTCGCAGCTGGGGCGTGCCCACATGTTGGCCGAGCCGGTGGTCTTCCACGAACCGTCTTCCCAGGTTTCGTTGCCCGGCTGGCCTTCCTGCGGCGGCTGCTCGAAATGCCATACGCGTTTGCCGCTGCGGATGTCGAAAGCCTGGATGTCGCCCGGCGGGTGGTTCTTCATCGGCGCACGGCCGACGGCGAAGGAATCGAGCACGGCCAGGCTGGGCACGATGGTGTTGCCGCAGACGATGGGCGGCGAAGTGAGGGCAACGAGCGAGCGGTCGACGAAGCGGCGCAGGCCCTTGGTCATGTCGATGCGACCCTTGTCGCCCCACGATTCGATCGGCTTGCCCGTCTTCGCGTTCAGCGCGATCAGGTAGCCGTCGCCGGTGCCGACCAGGATGCGCTTGTCCTCACCGTTCGCCCAGTAGGACAGGCCGCGGCTGATGAAGCCGAGGTTGGGCGGCGTGCCTTCGACATAGGCCTTGGGGTCGTAGGTCCACAAGGTCTTGCCGGTCTTGCCGTCGATGGCCGATACCATGGACATCGGCGAGCTGGAATACAGCACGCCGTCGATGGCCAGCGGCGTCGACTGGTTCACCCAGGTGCGCAGTTCGGCGTTGTCCTGCCACACCTTGTTGTCCGGCATGGCCCAGCGCCAGGCCACCTTCATCGACTTCACGCTCTGCGCGTTCACCTTGCCGCCGGCCAGATAGCGCGAGCCGGCCTTGTCGCCGTTGTACTCGGTCCAGTTGCCGTCGCCCGCAGCGGCCATCGCCAGCGGGGCGGCGCCGAGCATGATGGACAGCCACAATGTCTTTCTGGCTGCGCGGGGAAAAGCGCCCGCGGAATTCAGCATCGCCATGTTTCCTCTCTCCAATCGAGTTCGTTGTGTTCGTCTGTGGAACGCAACAGCGGTCTGCCGGTGCGTGCCAGGACGACGCAAGATCGGTGCCGATGGAAACCCGGGAAATGCGCCCGGCATGATCCGGGACAATCGCCGGCGGGATACGGGTGTACCGGTTTTTGCGGTGGGAACAGAGACGGGTGTCTCGCCAACGCGTGCGACGTCTCAGCGATCGCGGCGGGAGGAGAGACGAGGGAAGAGGGACGAGGGAAGAGGGAAGAGGGAAGAGGGAAGAGGGAAGAGGGAAGAGGGAAGAGGGAAGAGGGAAGAGGGAAGAGGGAAGAGGGAAGAGGGAAGAGGGAAGAGGAGAGGGTGGAGGCGGCGACGTGGTGCTGCATCGAACTCGCCGCCGCCGGTCAGCCCCGGTCAGTACAGCGGCTGGCGGTTCGATGAGGTGTTCAGCGGCCGTCAGGAAGGGCGGGCGCCGGCGAGCCGCTCGCGTCGTCCGCAGCGCTGACGCGCCAGACGGTATTGCCGACGTCGTCGGCGACCAGCAGGCCGCCCTTGCGGTCGATGGCCACGCCGACCGGTCGCCCGTATGCGTCGCCGTCGCCGCTGAGGAAACCGGTGAGTACGTCGATCGGCTCGCCTGCCGGACGGTCGCCTTCGAACGGCACGAAGATCACCTTGTAGCCGCTGTGCGGCTTGCGGTTCCACGAACCGTGCTGACCGATGAACATGCCCTGCGCGAACCCGCTGCCCAAGGTGTTGCCGGCCGACCAGGCAAGACCGAGCGAGGCGGTGTGTGGGCCCAGGGCGTAGTCGGGCACGCGCGACGTGGCAACCCGTTCCGGCTTCTGCGGTTCGACGCGCCGGTCCACGTGCTGACCGTAGTAGCTGTAGGGCCAGCCGTAGAAGCCGCCATCCTCCACCGAGGTGAGGTAGTCGGGAACGAGATCGCTGCCGATCTCGTCGCGCTCATTGACCACCGTCCACAAGGTGCGTCCCGCGCCGTCCCAGGCCATGCCGTTGGGGTTTCTGAGGCCGGTCGCGAACAGACGCTTGTCGCCGCTTGCGACATCGACCTCCCAGATCGCGGCGCGACCTTCCTCGGCCTCGATGCCGTTCTCGGCCACGTTGCTGTTCGAGCCGACGGTGACGTACAGCTTTCTGCCGTCGGGGCGGGCGATCAGGTTCTTCGTCCAGTGATGGTTCAGCGTGCCGCCCGGCAGGTCGGTCACCCGTTCTCCGCCATCGGAGATCTCGAGTGCGCCGGTCCGGTAAGGAAAGCGGACGACGGCGTCGGTGTTCGCCACGTAGAGCCGGTCGCCGACCAGCGCCATGCCGAACGGGGAGTTCAGCCCCTGGAGCAGGACCGAACGTACGTCGGCCGTGCCGTCGCCGTCGGTATCGCGCAGCAGGGTGATGCGGTTGGCGCTGGGCACCCCGGCGCCGGCCCGCTTCATCACCATCCCGGTCACCCAGCCCTTGATGCCCTTGCGGTCGTCCGGGCGCTCCGGCGCATTCGTTTCAGCCACCAGCACGTCGCCGTTCGGCAGTACGAGCAGCCAGCGCGGGTGGTCGAGGTCGCGCGCGAAGGCGGTCACCCGGGTGCTGGTTGCCGGCAGCGGCGCGCCGCCTTCGGGCCAGCCCTTGGCGGGGGCGATGTGCATGGTCGGCAGCAGCGTCGAACGAGGCGGCGGCAGTTCCGGGTGCGGCCCGCTGCCGGCCGAAACCGGCAGCTCGGCCACGTCGCCGCAGCCGGCCAGCGTCAGCAGCAGGGCTGCGCTGGCCGACGCGCCGCGCATCCGTTGGTGCAGTCCGGGATACGCGAGGTGCAGGCACGTCATATCCGCCCCATCAACAGAAGGACGACCAGGATGACGACGACCAGGCCGACGCCGCCCACCGGTCCGTAACCCCAGGCGCGGCTGTGTGGCCAGGTCGGAAGAACGCCGATCAGGGCCAGGATGAGGATGATCAGAAGTATGGTTCCAAGGCTCATATCCGTTTCCTCGCTTTCGTGATTGCAGGATGAAGGGTCCGGAGACCGGCCGGATCCGGTGCCTGCGCGTTGCCGTGCAGTCGAGCTGTCACAGCAATCGCTGTTCCCGACCCCACGGTGGCCGATGCCCGCAGCAGCCCGCAGGCCGCGCACATTCTTCAAGCGGATTGCCAGGATTTACCCGGAATGCGGGCAGCCGGCCCGCACGCGGTGCGGCGGGGCCGGGCACCGCGCTTGCAAAGCGTCCTCCTCTTCGCGCCACGCGGCCCGTTCGTCCGGGAGCAGACGTAACGGGACGTGAAGGACGCGCGGCGGCTGCGGCCGCCGTGCGCCATCGAACGATCAACACGGAGGACATCGCATATGAGCAGGCATGCAAGGAAAACGGACGGCGCTGACGCCAGGGCGGCCCGGCACGCAGCGGGCGGAGAACTTCACCAGACGGCGCAGGGCGATCAGCCCGCGCTGACCACCAATCAGGGTGCGCCCGTCTCCGACAACCAGAATTCGCTGCGCGCGCACGCGCACGGGCCGACGCTGCTGGAGGATTTCGTCCTCCGCGAGAAGATCACCCACTTCGATCACGAGCGCATTCCCGAACGCATTGTGCATGCCCGCGGCTCGGCCGCGCACGGCTATTTCGAACTGACGCGCTCGCTCGGCGAGTACACGACGGCGCAAGTGCTGACCGAGGTGGGCGCGCGCACGCCCGTCTTCTGCCGCTTTTCCACGGTGGCCGGCGGTGCCGGGTCGATCGACACGCCGCGCGATGTGCGGGGCTTCGCCGTCAAGTTCTACACGCCTCAGGGCAACTGGGACCTGGTCGGCAACAACATTCCCGTGTTCTTCATCCAGGATGCGATGAAGTTTCCCGATCTGGTGCATGCCGTGAAGATGGAGCCCGACCGCGGCTTCCCGCAGGCGGCGACTGCGCACGACACCTTCTGGGACTACATTTCGCTGACGCCGGAATCCATGCACATGGTGATGTGGATCATGTCCGACCGCACGCTGCCGCGCTCGCTGCGCATGATCGAGGGCTTCGGCATCCACAGCTTCCGGCTGCTCGATGCCGACGGCGAGTCGACCTTCGTGAAGTTCCACTGGCGGCCCAGGCTGGGCCTGCAATCGACGGTGTGGGACGAAACCGTGAAGATTGCCGGCGCCGACCCGGACTACCACCGGCGCGACCTGTTCGAGGCGATCAGCAACGGCGACTTCCCCGAGTGGGAACTGGCGGTGCAGCTGTTCACCGCGGAGCAGGCCGCCGACTTTCCGTTCGACCATCTCGATGCCACCAAGCTGATACCGGAGGAGTGGGTGCCGCTGCAGGTGATCGGTCGCCTGGTGCTCGACCGCTGGCCCGACAACTTCTTCGCCGAAACCGAACAGGTCGCCTTCTGTCCGGCGAACATCGTGCCCGGCATCGACTTCTCGAACGATCCGCTGCTGCAAGGGCGCCTGTTCTCCTATCTCGACACCCAGCTGCTGCGGCTCGGTTCGCCCAACTTCCACCAGATTCCGGTCAATGCGCCAAAGTGCCCCTTTGCCAACCAGCAGCGCGACGGTCACATGCAGATGCTGCAGCCGAAGGGGCGCGTCGCCTACGAACCCAGTTCACTGGCGCCGCCACCGGCGCGCGAGACGCCGGACGGCTTCCGCAGCGCAGCGGTCGCCGAGGGGGGCGACAAGGGGCGTGTCCGTCCCGAGAGCTTCGCCGACCACTACAGTCAGGCCCGGCAGTTCTGGCGCAGCCAGACGGAATACGAACAGGCCCACATCGCGTCCGCGCTGGTGTTCGAGCTGTCCAAGGTGGAACACCTGCACGTGAGGCAGGCGATGACGGGACATCTGCGCAACATCGACGAGGCGCTGGCGCAGCGCGTTGCGAAGGGCCTGGCCCTCGATTCGCTGCCGGACGCCCCGTTGCCGGCGTGCCCGGTGCAGGACCTGCCGCCCTCGCCGCCGCTGCGCACCATCGGCAAGACACCGCCGACGCTCGCCGGCCGGGTCGTCGGGATACTGATCGCCGACGGTTCGGATCGCGTCACCGTCGATGTGCTCATGGTCGCCCTCACCCAGGCCGGTGCGCGGGTGAAGATCGTTGCTCCGAAGGTCGGTGGCGCATGCATGTCGGATGGCGCGATGCGGGCTGCGGACATGCAGCTTGCCGGCGCGCCGTCGGTGCTGTTCGACGCGGTGGCCGTGCTGCTGTCGGAAGAGGGGGCGGCGACGCTGCTGAAAGAGTCGGCTGCCATCGATTTCGTGCGCGACGCGTTCGGCCATCTGAAGGCGCTGGCGCTCGACGCGGGCGGGCAGGCGCTGTTTCGTGCGGGCGGCCTTCAGGTCGACGCAGGCGTGGTTGCGGCCGACGATCCGGCGGCCTTCGTTGCGGCGGCCGGTACGCGGCAGTGGGCGCGCGAGGCGCAGGTGCGCATGCTCGCCTGAGGCGCGGCCCGCTCGCGTCGTTCAGTGATCGCGCCCGGCCCGCAGGTGGCGGAAGTGCGCCGGTGCGTGCGACACGACGGACGAGGCGATCAGCAGCAGCCAGAAGAGGCCGGCGGCGAACTGCGGCAGCACGACCATCGCGGCGACGCCGAGCAGTTTGAGCGGGATGAACAGTCCGGCCAGTTCGACCGCGTGGCGCGGCTTGCTCCACACCTCGATGCCGTAGAGGCCGAGGCCGGTTGCCAGCATCAGCGCGGCGGCGCCACGGCGGTACTCGTCCTGGCCGGTCAGCAGCGCGCTGCCCACCAGCACGACGCCGACCAGATGCAGCGAACGCAGCGCGACCAGCAGCCAGCGGCGGCCGGGAAAATCGCGACGGTTGCTCGGCGCGAAGTCGTGGGGCAGGTCATGCGTGGGCATGGTGCGAGTATGACTCACCACGCATCCACCGGGCTGATGTCGTCGCTGGCGAAGGGCAGGAAAGGACCGGTGCCGCTGTGGTCTGAACTCGATGCCGGCACGAAGGCGCCGACGTGTACGTCGAACACGTGCACCTCGCCGTCCTCGATCACGTAGTGCCAGCCGTGCAGCGCGAGCTGACCGGCGTCGACCTGACGGCGCACCATCGGATAGTCCATCAGCCTTTCCAGCTGCAGCACGACCGCCCGCTGTTCGGTGCGGCGCAGCGCCTCGTCGGTGAGCTGCACCGGCAGCACCGCTTCACGCCCGAGGTCGAGCCAGGCGTTCAGATTCGGCGCGTCCGGCCCGACGCCTTCGTACAGCGCACGCACACCGCCGCAATGGCTGTGGCCGCAGACGACGATGTGGGCGACCTTCAGGTTGAGTACCGCGTACTCGATCGCTGCAGCCGTGCCGTGGAAGCCAGCCAGTTCGCCGCGCTGCGTGCCGCCGTCGTAGGGCGGCACGAAGGCGCCGACGTTGCGCACGATGAACAGTTCGCCCGGACCGGTTCCGGTCAGCAGATAGGGCACCAGGCGCGAGTCCGAACAGCCGATGAACAGGATGGTCGGGTGCTGGCCGTCGCGCACCAGGTGCTGGAACTGGTCCTGCACGCCAGGAAAGGTGTGGTCGTGAAAGCGGCGCAGGCGTGCGAGCAGTTCGTCGGGCATGGCGGTGTCCTCCGGTTCAGGCGGGTCGGTGCAGCAGCGGACCGATGGCGTCCAGCGTGTTCTTCAGCAGCAGGCCGTACTCGGTGTCGCCCTCCATCACCAGCGCGCGTTCGAAGAACAGGCGATCGGCGTCGTCGTCGCCGCGCAGCAGGCGCAGATAGCTGGCGCTGTCGGCGGCGATGCGCAGCGCGACCGGGCCGTGATCGGGCGCGCTGCGGAAGCGCCCGTCTCGCAGCGCGAGGCGGCAACGCAGGCCGAAGTCGCGCACCTCGATCTCGACCGTGCGGTCGGCAAGTTCGTGCGCCGCATCGGCCGGCAGGCGCGGACGCAGCACGCGGTTCAGCGCGGCGGCGAGCAGCCGCGACGGCGGCTGTATCGGCAGGCGGGCGATCAGCGTGCGCAGTGCGGCGGGCGGCGGCGGCAGTGCCGGCAGCCGGATCGGGAACGAGGTCTTCATGCGGGCATCCTTTCCAGTCCGGGACGGCGGTGGGCGTAACCATTGACCAGACCGCCGGGCAGGCTCAGCGCTTCGAGCGCGGCGGCGGCGTCAGCGGCGTCGGCCGGGCCGTTCCAGGTGCGTTCGAACAGATCGACCACGGTGGCGAAGTCGCGCGAGGTGGGCGACAGCCGGCCGCGGGTGACACCGGCTGCGCGCAATGCCGGGGCGTCGGCGATCAGGCAGTGCTGCGCCGCCGACTGCGTCTGTATGCCGTTCAAGGCGAGGAAGTGCTGCTGTTCGGTGGTGTCGAGCAGCAGGCCGTCCGGGTGTTCGATGCAGCGGAAGGCACACTGGTCCTTGCTCAGGTGGAAATGGCGCGCGGTGAAACAGCGTGCCGAGAAGGCCAGCGGCAGACGGCCGAAGGCGAACACTTCGGTGGCGACCGGTGTGTCGTTCGCCGGTCCGCCCTTCACTGGCGCAACCGGCGGGTTGATCAGTGCCAGCGCGTCCAGCGCAAGTTCGACCGGTGCGACCCAGCGTGTCGCGCCGAGCGCCGCGTGCTCGCGCAGTGCCGGCTGGCTGTAGACGTTGATGTGCGGGCCGAGCACGAAAGGCCGGCCGGCCAGTGCGCGCAGTGCCGAGGCGTCGCCGGCTTCGACCAGGAATTCTGTCTGGTCGGCCCAGCGGTGCAGTGCGCGCAGGTCGGCGGCCGATTCGAGCAGTGCCTGGCTGGCCAGCACGACTTCCTTGCCGCAGGCGGCGAGATCGCGCGCGAGGGCGAGCCAGTCCTCAGCCTTCATTTCGTGGCGGCGGCTGCACACGACTTCGCCGAGCACCACGGTGTCGGCGGGTGACTCGGCGACTTCGGCGTAGAAGTCGAGCAGCGTTCGGCGCGGCCAGTAGTACAGCACCGGGCCGACGGTCAGGGCGATGCGGGTGTTCATGGGTGTGTTCATGGATTCACCGCCACGGCCGGTCGTAGGCGCCCAGCGTGTGCTGCTGGCCTTCGGCCCAGCGGCCGAGCGCGGCGGTCCATTGCGGCTGCACGCCGAAGCGCGCCGGCTGCGTGGCGCAGTCATCGATGGCGGCGCGCCAGACGCGGGTGACCTGTTCGACATAGGCCGGGCTGCGCTGGCGCCCCTCGATCTTGATCGCGGCAATGCCCATGTCCATCAGCTGCGGCAGCAGCGACAGCGTGTTCAGGCTGGTCGGCTCCTCCAGCGCGTAATCGCGTGCGCCGTCGACCTCGAAGCGACCCTTGCACAGCGTCGGATAGCCGCGCGGCTCGTCCGGCGCGTAGCGGTCGATCAGCACGCCATTCAGACGGGCAGACACGCCGCTGGCGCCGTCCTCCCAGCGTACCGCCGATGGCGGCGAGCAGACGCCGGCGGTGTTCGGCGACTGGCCCGTCGCATAGGAGGACAGCGCGCAGCGGCCCTCGACCATGACGCACAGACTGCCGAAGCCGAACACCTCGATCTCGGCCGCGCTGTTGCGGCACACCTGTTCGACCTGTGGCAGCGTGAGCACGCGCGGTAGCACGGCGCGACGGATACCGTAGCGCTCGCGGTAGAACTCGATCGCTTCCCAGGTGGTGGCCGAAGCCTGCACCGACAGGTGCAGACGCAGATCGGGATGGTGATCGCGCGCGTAGGCCAGCACCGCGGTGTCAGCGCAGATCAGCGCGTCGATGCCCAGTCCGGCGGCGGCATCGACCGCGGCGAACCAGCGCTCGGGCGCACGGGCGTCGGCGAAGGTGTTGAGTGCCATCAGCACTTCGCGACCGCGGCTGCGGGCGTAGGCGATGCCGTCGCGCGCTTGCGCGAGGTCGAAGTTCAGGCCGGCGAAGTTGCGTGCGTTGGTGGCGTCCTTCAGGCCCATGTAGACGGCGTCGGCGCCGGCATCGATGGCCAGCGTCAGCGCGCGCAGCGAGCCGGCCGGGCAGACGAGGGCGGGTTTTCGGGGGAGCGTTGCGTGGGCGGTGCGGGATGTTTGCATGTCGGAAAGGTCCGGAACTGCGGGCGCCGCCCAGTGTGAGCATCACGCGCGGCGCCGTGTTGATCCGGGTCAGACCGGTGTCACACGGCGCCGCGCGCGATTGAACTCATTGCACCAGCGGCGTGTCGGCGATGTCCATGTCGATGCCTTCGAGTACGGCCTGGCCGGCCAGCAGCGCGACGTACTGGCGCAGCGCGGTGGCGAAGCTCTGCTGACGCAGCGAGGCGGCGACGGTGCCGCGTACTTCCTCGAAGGGCTGCACGGTGCCGGCCTCGCGCTCCTGCACGTCGATCACGTGGAAGCCGAAGCGGCTGTGCACCAGGCGCGGCAGAACGCCGATGTCGTGCTGACCGAAGATGGCGCGGGCGAATTCCGGCACCACTTCCTCCGGCGCCAGCCAGCCGAGGTCGCCGCCGCGTTCGCTGCTCGGGCAGTTCGAGTTCTGCCGGGCGGCGTCGGGGAAGGGGTCTTCGCCGTCGGCGTGCGCACGCACGTCGATCAGCACCGCCTCGGCGCGACCACGCAGCGCATTGACGTCGACGCCCGGCGTCACCGCGAACAGGATGTGGCGCATGCGCGCACGCTGGCCCACGGTGTAGCGGCCGAGGTGGGCGCTGTAGTGACGGCGGCAGGCGTCCTCGGACGGCTCCGGCATCTGTACCGCCTGGCCGATCAGTGTGTCGATGGCGGTGGCCGCCTCTTCCGAAATCAGGCCATCGGCCGACTGTTCGTCGCTGGCCGGCAGCAGGCCGGCCTGCTGCGCGGCCTGACGCAGCAGTTCGGTGCACGCGCGATTGCGCAGTTCGTCCGGCGTAACCTCCTCGTCCGCACCGTTGATCGCGATGCCGTTGACGCGGGCGATGCCGCGGCTGTCTTGCGTGGACTGCATGGTGTCTCCTCGATCCTTTTATGAATGGATGCGCCGCGCAGCCGCGACGCATCCTTCACATCATCTCAGACACCGGCGCCCGGCTGGCGCGGCTGATTGTGTCCGGCCGGCAGGTTGAGCCGGCGTGCGCGCACCACCTGGTAGGGGCGGAACACGTACAGCACCGAGGCGAAGCCGCTCCACACGTGCACCAGACGGGTGAAGGGGAAGATCAGGAAGATCGTCATGCCAAGGAACATGTGGGTCTTGAACACCCAGCCCGCTTCGGCCAGCAGTTCGGGCGCGCCGGCGCGGAAGGTGACGATGCGCTGCGCCCATTCGGCGAGCAGCAGCATCATGCTGCCGTCCAGGTGCTGCGCCGACAGCGGGATGGTGGCCAGACCGAGCAGCAACTGCACCCACAGCAGCACGGCGATGACGAAGTCGCTGGTCTTCGACGTCGCGCGGATGCGCGGCTCGGTCAGCCGGCGGTGCAGCAGGATGGTCAGGCCGATGAAGCCGAGCAGGCCGGCGATGCCACCGGTCACCATGGCGACCAGCTGCTTGGCGCCAGCGCCGATGAAGTGCTCATAGACGACGTGCGGCGTCAGCATGCCGAAGAAGTGCCCGAAGAACAGGAAGAGCACGCCGATGTGGAACAGGTTGCTGCCCAGGCGCAGCTGACCGCGGCGCAGCAGCTGCGACGAATCGCTCTTCCACGTGTACTGGTCGCGGTCGAAGCGCAGCAGGCTGCCGATGAAGAACACGGCGAGGCAGATGTAGGGGTAGTAACCGAACAGCAGGTTGTCGAGCCAGGAAGTCATGGTTGTACTCCTTGAGTGGCGGAGGACTTGCGGACGAGGTGTATGGGCTGCGGTGTGCCGGGTTTGGCCTGGCCGTGCGAGGAGCAGCCGTCGAAGGCGAGCGGTTCGGCCCAGCTGTCGTCGAGTGCTTCGTCCGGCTGGATCTTCACCGCATGGGCACGTTCGCCGGCCAGTTCGATCAGTGCGCCGACCACGCTGGCGTAGCGGCTTTCGCGCTTGACCAGTGCCGTGAACAACGCATTCAGGATGTGCGTCATTTCGCCGAGGAAGGCGCGCGCCTCCTTCGGTGGCTGGGTCGAGGCGAATTCGAGCACCACCGGTAGGTAGTCCGGCAGTTCGCCCGGCGACAGGAAGAGGCCGGCCTTCTCGTAGGTCTGCGCCAGATCGATCATCGCCGGGCCGCGGTCGCGCGAATCGCCATGCACATGTTCGAACAGGTGCAGCGAAGTCGAGCGACCACGGTCGAACAGTTCGACGTAGGCGGCTTCGGTGTCCAGCGGGGCCTGCTGCTGCAGTGCTTCGATCAGCGCCTCCAGTTCCGCCAGACGGCCCGCCGACAGCGCAGCCTCGTCGTGCAGTGCGGTGGCGATCGACGGCAGCATGCCGCGCACGCTCGCGTCCGGGTAGCCGATCAGCAGCGCGCAGGCGCGCAGCGTGTGGGTCATCTTCTTGGGTGTCGTAAACATGGTCAGACCACCGCCTTGATCGGAATGGTCCGGCGCTTCGATCCGCCGAAAAGGCTGCTGTCGGAACTGCCTTCCGAGCAGCCGTTGCCGAAGGAGAAGCCGCAGCCGCCGCGCACGTCGAAGGCGTTCTCCGCGTACTCGCGGTGGGCCGACGGAATGACGAAGCGGTCCTCGTAGTTGGCGATCGCCATCACGTGGTACATGTCCTCGACTGCGGCCTGGCTGATGCCGACCTGGGTCAGCGCTGCCGTATTGATGCGACCATCGACGTGCTTCTCGCGCTGGTAGGCACGCATCGCCAGCATGCGTTCGAGTGCGCGCACGACCGGTTGCGTGTCGCCGGCGGTAAGCAGGTTGGCGAGGTACTTGACCGGGATGCGCAGCTGATTCACGTCCGGGATTTCGCCATTGACGCCGACCTGGCCGGCGTTGGCGGCGGCGGTGATCGGCGACAGCGGCGGCACGTACCACACCATGGGCAGCGTGCGGTATTCCGGGTGCAGCGGCAGCGCCACCTTCCACTCCACCGCCATCTTGTAGACCGGGCTGCGGCGGGCGGCTTCCATCCACGAATCCGGGATGCCGTCGGCACGGGCCTGTTCGATCACCTTTGGATCGTTCGGGTCGAGGAAGATGTCGAGCTGGGCCTGGTAGAGGTCGCGGTCATGTTCGACCGAAGCCGCTTCCTGGATTCGGTCGGCGTCATACAGCAGCACGCCGAGGTAGCGGATGCGGCCGACGCAGGTTTCCGAGCACACCGTGGGCTGGCCGGCCTCGATGCGCGGGTAGCAGAAGATGCACTTCTCGGCCTTCCCCGACTGCCAGTTGTAGTAGATCTTCTTGTACGGACAGCCGGACACGCACATGCGCCAGCCGCGGCACTTGTCCTGGTCGATCAGCACGATGCCGTCCTCTTCGCGCTTGTAGATGCTGCCCGAGGGGCAGCTCGCGACGCAGGCCGGGTTCAGGCAGTGCTCGCACAGGCGCGGCAGGTACATCATGAAGGTGTTCTCGAACTGGCCGTAGATGTCCTTCTGCACCTCGTCGAAGTTCTTGTCCTTCGAGCGCTTCGAGAATTCGCCGCCGAGAATCTCTTCCCAGTTCGGGCCCCATTCGATCTTCTCCATGCGCTGGCCGGTGATCAGGCTGCGCGGCCGTGCGGTCGGCGTCGCCTTCATTTCGGGCGCCGACTGCAGGTGGTCGTAGTCGAAGGTGAAGGGCTCGTAGTAGTCGTCGATTTCCGGCAGGTGCGGGTTGGCGAAGATCTTCATCAGCAGTTGCCACTTGCCGCCCTGGCGCGGCGCGATCGAGCCGTCGCTCTTGCGCATCCAGCCGCCCTGCCACTTGTCCTGGTTTTCCCATTCCTTCGGGTAACCGATGCCGGGCTTGGTTTCGACGTTGTTGAACCACGCGTATTCCATGCCGGGACGGCTGGTCCACACGTTCTTGCAGGTGACCGAGCAGGTGTGGCAACCGATGCACTTGTCGAGGTTGAGCACCATGCCGATTTGAGCGCGTATTTTCATGTCATGTCTCCTTAGGCGTGGGCGGCATCGGTGGCAGCGGCTTCGCCGTCGAGCCAGTCGATGCGCTTCATCTTGCGCACGACGACGAACTCGTCGCGGTTGGTGCCGATGGTTCCGTAGTAGTTGAAGCCGTAGCTCAGTTGGGCGTAGCCGCCGATCATGTGTGTCGGCTTCAGCACGATGCGGGTGACCGAGTTGTGGATGCCGCCGCGCGCACCGGTGATTTCCGACCCCGGTGTGTTGATGATCTTTTCCTGTGCGTGGTACATCAGCACCATGCCCGGGTTCACCCGCTGGCTCACCACGGCGCGCGCCGTGATCGCGCCATTCACGTTGAACAGTTCGACCCAGTCGTTATCGACGATGCCGGCCTTCTTCGCGTCGTCCTCGGACAGCCAGATCACCGGGCCGCCGCGGTTCAGCGTCAGCATGTGCAGGTTGTCGCTGTAGGTGGAGTGGATGCCCCACTTCTGGTGCGGCGTGATGAAGTTGAGCTGGATTTCCGGATTGCCATTGCTCTTGATGCCGGCGATCGCGGCCGTCGTCTTCAGGTCCACCGGCGGGCGGTAGCTCACGAAGCCTTCGCCGAAGGCGCGCATCCACGGGTGGTCCTGGTAGAACTGCTGGCGGCCGGTCAGCGTGCGCCATGGGATCAGTTCATGCACATTGGTGTAGCCGGCGTTGTAAGACACCTTTTCGCTTTCGAGGCCGGACCACGTCGGGCTGGAGATGATCTTGCGCGGCTGCGCCTGGATGTCGCGGAAGCGGATCTTCTCGTCCTCGCGATAGATGGCCAGGTGTTCGTGATCGCGCCCGGTCTGCTTGCCTAACGCCTTCCACGCCTTGACCGCGACCTGACCGTTGGTTTCCGGCGCCAGCATCATCACCACTTCGCAGGCGTCGATGTCGGTGTCGATCTTCGGCATGCCCTTGGTCGCGCCTTCATCGGTGACCAGACCGTTCAGTTCGCCAAGCTGGCGCACCTCGTCCTGCGTGTTCCAGGCGATGCCCTTGCCGCCGTTGCCGACCTTGGTCAGCAGCGGACCGACCGCGGTGAAGCGCTTGTAGACGTTCGGGTAGTCGCGCTCGACCACCGTCATCTGCGGTGCCGTCTTGCCCGGGATCAGTTCGCACTCGCCGCGCTTCCAGTCGGCGACGCCGAAGGGCTGCGCCAGTTCGGCGGGGCTGTCGTGCATCAGCGGCGTCAGCACCAGTTCACGTTCGACGCCGAGGTGACCGACGCACACCTCGCTGAACTTCTTAGCGAAGCCCTTGTAGATGTCCCAGTCGCTCTTCGACTGCCAGGCCGGGTCGACCGCGGTCGACAGCGGGTGGATGAAGGGGTGCATGTCGCTGGTATTGAGGTCGTTCTTCTCGTACCAGGTGGCGGTCGGCAGCACGATGTCCGAATACAGGCAGGTGGTGCTCATGCGGAAATCGAGCGTCACCAGCAGGTCGAGCTTGCCTTCGGGTGCTTCCGCGTGCCACTTCACTTCCTGTGGCTTGGCGTCGTCCGAGCCGAGGTCCTTGCCCTGCACGCCGTTGCTGGTGCCCAGCAGGTGCTTCAGGAAGTACTCGTGACCCTTGCCGCTGGAACCGAGGATGTTGGAGCGCCAGACGAACATGTTGCGCGGCCAGTTCTGCGGTGCGTCCGGGTCTTCGCAGCTCAGTTCGAGCTGACCGCTCTTCAGCGCGCCGACCGCGTAGTCCTTCGGGTCGATGCCCGCGGCATTGGCCTCGCGCACCACCTGGATAGGATTGGTCTTCAGCTGCGGTGCGCTGGGCAGCCAGCCCATGCGCTCGGCGCGCACGTTGTAGTCGATCATGCTGCCGCCGAACTGCGAGGCGTCAGCCAGCGGTGACAGCACTTCCTCAACGCCCAGCTTTTCATAGCGCCACTGGTCGGTGTGCGCGTAGAAGAAGCTGGTCGAGTTCTGCTGGCGCGGCGGGCGTATCCAGTCGAGCGCGAAGGCGAGCGCAGTCCAGCCGGTCTGCGGGCGCAGCTTCTCCTGACCCACGTAGTGCGCCCAGCCGCCGCCGCTCTGACCGATGCAGCCGCACATCATCAGCATGTTGATGATGCCGCGGTAGTTCATGTCGCAGTGGTACCAGTGGTTCATCGCCGCGCCGATGATGACCATGGACTTGCCCTTGGTCTTGTCGGCGTTGTCGGCGAACTGGCGGGCGACGGTGATGATCTGGTCGCGCGGCACGCCGGTGATCTTCTCCTGCCAGGCGGGCGTGTAGGGCGTGTCGTCGTCGTAGCTGTTCGCACCGCTGTCGTTCGGAAGATTGCGGCCGACGCCGTAGTTGGCGACCTGCAGGTCGAACACGGTGGCCACCAGTGCGTCGCGCTTGTCGCCGGCCTTGCCGAGCGCGATGCGCTGTACCGGTACCGTGCGCAGCAGTACGTCGCCGCCGCCCTGCGGGCTGTGCGGGAAGTGTTCGTGCTCGATGCCGCCGAAGTAGGGGAAAGCGACCTGCGTGTGCTCGACCGGGCTGGTACCGCCTTCGAGCACCGACAGCTTCAGCTTCACGTCGCCGCCGTGGCGCGCCTCCTTCGATTCGAGGTTCCACTGGCCGGCATCGGCGCGGCCGTCCGGGCCCCAGCGGAAGCCGATGGCGCCGTTGGGCAGCACGACGCGGCCGTTCTCGTCGAACGCCACCGTCTTCCATTCCGGATTGTTGGCCTGGCCCAGCTTGCCGTTGAAGTCGCTGGCGCGCACGTAGCGGTCCGGCACCATGACGGTCGTGCCATTCGGCAGCGTGTGTTCCTTCAGCAGCACCAGCATCGGCAGGTCGGTATAGCGGCGCGCGTAGTCGTCGAAATAGGCGCTGCGCTTGTCGAAATAGAACTCCTTCAGGATGACGTGGCCCATGGCCATCGCCACCGCTGCGTCGGTGCCCTGCTTGGGGTGCATCCAGAGGTCGGCCAGCTTGCTGATTTCGGCGTAGTCCGGCGTGACGGCGACGGTCTTCGCACCCTTGTAGCGGACCTCGGTGAAGAAGTGGGCGTCGGGCGTGCGCGTCTGCGGCACGTTGGAGCCCCAGGCGATGATGTAGGTCGAGTTGTACCAGTCGGCCGATTCCGGCACGTCGGTCTGTTCGCCCCAGATCTGCGGGCTGGACGGCGGCAGGTCGCAGTACCAGTCGTAGAAGCTCATGCAGACGCCACCGATCAGGCTCAGGTAACGGCTGCCTGCGGCATAGCTCACCATGGACATCGCCGGGATCGGCGAGAAGCCGATGATGCGGTCCGGGCCGTGCTTCTTGATGGTGTAGACGTTGGCGGCGGCGACCAGCTCGTTCACCTCGTCCCAGCTGGAGCGGACGAAGCCGCCGAGGCCGCGCACCTGCTGGTAGTCACGGCGCTTGGCGTCGTTCTCGACGATGGAGGCCCAGGCCTCGACCGGGCCGTGCTTTAGACGCGCCTCACGCCAGGTCTTGAGCAGGCGGCCGCGCACCATCGGGTATTTGACGCGGTTGGCGCTGTACAGGTACCAGCTGTAGCTGGCACCGCGCGCACAGCCGCGCGGTTCGTGGTTGGGCATGTCCCAGCGGGTGCGCGGGTAATCGGTCTGCTGGGTTTCCCAGGTGACGATGCCGCCCTTGACGTAGATCTTCCACGAGCAGGAACCCGTGCAGTTCACGCCGTGGGTGGAACGCACGATCTTGTCGTGCGCCCAGCGGTCGCGGTAGGCGTCCTCCCAGCTGCGGTCCTCGCCGGTGGCGATGCCGTGGTCGCCCGAGAAGCTTTCCTTCGGGGCGGAGAAGTGGGTCAGTCGGTCGAGAAAGTGGCTCATGTGTGCTCTCCTGTTGCGGGGCTCGGCGGGGGCATGGGGTCAGGGGTTCTTCACGTAGGCGTTGCGGCGCAGGTAGAACCACCAGTTGATGAACAGGCAGATCGCGTAGAACGCGGCGAAGCCGTACATCGCGAGCTCGGGTGTGCCGGCCTTGATCTGCGCACCGATGACCACCGGTGCGATGAAGGCGCCGTAGGCGGCGACCGCCGACGTCCAGCCCAGCACCGGCCCGGCCTGCTGACGATCGAAGATGACGCCGATGGTGCGGAAGGTCGAACCGTTGCCGATGCCGCTGGCAAAGAACAGCACGATGAACAGGCCGAGGAACATCGGGAAGTACTGCTCGGGCGTGGCGGAGCTGTAGGCCAGTTTCATCACGTAGCCGACCGCCACCGACGCGGCCACCATCACCAGCGAGATGATCTGCGTGACGATGGAACCGCCCCACTTGTCGGAAATCCAGCCACCGATCGGGCGCACCGCGGCGCCGACGAAGGGGCCGATCCAGGCGAAGGCCAGTACGGTGGGCGCGTTCGGGTTCGGCAGCGTGTGCTGCATGACGCCGTTGGCATCGGGTACGTGGCTGACGCCGAAGATCACCTTCATCGCCAGCGGCAGTGCCATCGAGAAGCCGATGAAGGAACCGAAGGTGACGATGTAGAGGATGGTCATCGACCAGGTGTGCTTGTCGCTGAATATCCTGAACTGCCGCGTCACGCCTTCGCGCATCGGGCCGAAGGCGGCGAGCTTCATCACGGTCAGCGCCATGATGATGTCCAGCGGAATCGCCACCCACATGTTCAGCAGCCCGAGACCGGTCGGCGCCGGCAGGTACAGATAGAGCATGAAGATCGCCGGTACGAAGGCCAGCGTGTACAGATAGGTAATCTTCGAGAAGGCGACGATGGGGTTGCCGGTGTCGGGCGACACGGCCTTCAGGTTGTTCATGCCGAACCAGCACAGGACGGACAGTGGCACCAGCGACAGCACCCAGGCGAAGCCGGCGTTCTGGATCCAGGTCGGCGTGCCGGCGGCGATCTTGCCGAAGATCCAGCCGCTGTCCTTCATCAGCGTCATCGGCTCACCGCCGAAGGCGCCGAGCAGCGGCACGGTCATCACCAGCGGGATGACGATCTGCATCGTCGTCACGCCGAAGTTGCCGAGGCCGGCGTTGAGGCCCAGCGCGGTGCCCTGCAGTCGCTTCGGGAAGAAGGTGCTGATGTTGGACATCGAGCTGGCGAAGTTGCCGCCACCGACGCCGCACCACAGCGCCATCAGCTGGAACACCCACAGCGGCCAGTCGGTGTGCTGCAGCGCGATGCCGGTGCCGATGGCCGGCGCCAGCAGCATGGCCGTGGTCAGGAAGATGGTGTTGCGGCCACCGGCCAGCCGGATCAGGAAGGAGGCCGGGATGCGCATCGTGGCGCCGGAGATGCCGGCGATGGCGGTCAGCGTGAACAGCTGGTCCTGGGTGAAGGGGAAGCCCAGGTTGAGCATCTGCACGGTGATGATGCCCCACATGCCCCAGACCGCGAATCCGCACAGCAGCGCGGGAATCGAGATCCACAGGTTGCGGTAGGCGATCTTCTTGCCGGTCGATTCCCAGAAGGCATCGTCCTCCGGCCGCCAGTCCTCGACATCGGGGCCGCGGGGGGCGCCCTGTACCGGACGTGTGCCGGCGTGTGTGCTTGCGTTCATGATGATCTCCGTGGTGTCCGGTTCAGGACTGGGCTGCGGACGTGCCGTCCATCAGCGGGGTGCGGCGGACTTCGGTGAAGTACATCCAGATCAGCGACACCCACACCACGCCGTACATCAGCATGAAGGCGCTGGAGCGTATGCCGGTGAGATCGAGCAGGGCACCGAACATGATGGGCAGCACGAAGCCGCCGAGGCCGCCGGCCAGACCGACGATGCCGCTGATGGTGCCGATGTTGGCCGGGTAGTCGTTGCTGATGTACTTGAACACGCTGGCCTTGCCGAAGGCCCAGGCGATGCCGAGGACGAACATCAGGCCGGTGAAGGCATAGACGTTCAGGCCGATGTGGAAGGTCTGTTCGCCGTTGATGGTGACGACGGTGAATTGCGTCTGCGGATAGCTCAGCAGGAAGAGGCAGATCCAGCTCACCCACAGCACCCACCAGGTGACGCTGTGCGCGCCGTACTTGTCGGACAGCCAGCCGCCGATGGCGCGCAGTACGCCGCCAGGCAGCGAGAAACAGGCGGCCAGCAGCGCGGCGGCGCGGATGTCGAGGCCGTACTCGCCGACGTAGTACTGCACCATCCACAGGCTGAGCGCGACATAGCCGCCGAACACGATGCTGTAGTACTGGCAGTACTTCAGCACGCGCGGGTCCTTCAGCGCCTTCAGCTGGTCGACGAAGCGCACGTTGCTCGGCACCAGGTGGGCCGGGTCGCTGTGGCTGAACAGCCAGAAGATGATGACGGTGCCGAGCATGATGGCGGCGTACACCTGCGGCACCATGGTCCAGCCGAAGGCGACCAGCAGGGCCGGTGCGACGAACTTGTTGACCGCTGCGCCCGAGTTGCCGGCGCCATACACGCCCATCGCGAAGCCCTGCTGCGCCTTCGGGAACCAGCGCGCGACGTAGGGCGTGCCGACCGAGAACGAACCGCCAGCCAGGCCGACGAACAGGCCGATGACGAGGAAATGCCAGTACTCGGTGGCATAGCTCATCATCCAGATCGCCGGCACGGTGGCCGCCATCAGCAGCGTCATCACGATTCGACCGCCGTACTTGTCGGTCCAGATGCCCAGCGGCACCCGCACCAGCGAGCCCGTGAGCACCGGCGTGGCGGTCAGCAGACCGAACTGGGTGGCATTGAGATCGAGCGCTTTCTTGATCGGTATGCCGATCACGCCGAACATCATCCACACCATGAAACACACGGTGAACGCCAGGGTGCTGACGATCAGCACCGACAGTGCCTGCCCTTTCCTGGTCATGACGGAATCCTCCCTTTAAGACTGAGGCGATCTTAGGGAGCGGGGCAGTACGGCGGCATCCTTCGGTGGTAGCGCGCCGAGGGTGCGGAAGAACGATGGCCGGGGCCTTCGTGTAGTTCTGAAGAACTACTGCATCGTCCGGTTGGACGAGGGTTGACCAGGGTCAATACGCGTACGCTGGAAGGTGTCGCGCAGGCGCCTTGACCCCTCGTGCTCAGAGGAGGCGCGCCTGAGCGGTCGCAGGAGCTGGATTCCCGTGGGAGCGGGCGTCCGATCGCGACAGCAACCGGTATCGAAGCCGGTGGCCTGCGACCGCCGCGTCGCGGTCAGAGGACCGCTCCTACAGGGCGTACGCCTGGACCGGTCGCCCGGGCGGGATTCTGCGGCCGCGGTCTTCTGAACGCGACAGCGGGGCCGGATCAAAGAACGCGGACTGCAGCCGCCGCGTTGCGACGTCGGCCCCTCGCACAGGAATTGCGCATGAAGTTGGCGACGGATGCGGTGGCCGCGGTGCGGATGTCAGATCAGGCCGCGTTCCACCGCGATGACGGCGACCTGCACGCGCGAACTGACGCCCAGCTTGCGCAGGATGTGCTGCACGTGGATCTTCACCGTGGTTTCGGCAATGCCGAGGTCGCGGGCGATCACCTTGTTGCTGTCGCCACGGGCGATGCCGCGCAGGATGTCGGTTTCGCGCGGCGACAGTGCGCCGCTCTGTGGCGCGGGCTCTGCCGCCGGCGGCACCGGTGCCGTCGCCTGTCGATAGACCTCGACCAGCTTGCCGGTCATTTCGTCGGCCACCACCGGTTCGCCGCGCACGGCGCGGTGGATGGCCCGCGACAGCGCTTCGCCCTCCATCGTCTTCAGCAGGTAGCCGCTGGCGCCAGCACGCAGCGCGGCGGCCAGATCCTCGCCGTCCTCGCTGATGGTGAGCATGATCAGGCGTGCCTGTGGGGCCGCTTCGCGCAGGGCCGGCAGCGCGTCGACGCCATTCACGCCGGGCAGGTGGTTGTCGAGCAGGATGACGTCGGGTTGCAGCGCCTCGGCGCGCCGCTGCGCCTCGCCGGCGTCGGCAGCGTCGCCGACGATCTGCAGCATCGGGTCGCGCGACAGCAGCGCGGTGAGGCCACGACGGAACAGGGTGTGGTCATCGACCAGCAGGATGCGGATCGGTGCGTCGCTGTGCGTGCTGTTCATGAGGCCGCCTGCATGGGCTGGAGGTCGAGCAGTGTGGGGTCGCTGGCCGGCAGCGTCAGCACCACCGAGGTACCGCGGCCGGGGGTCGAGAACACCTCGATGCGGGCGCCTATCCGTGCGGCGCGTTCAGTCATGATGCGCAGGCCAACGTGGGTTTCGTCCGGTGGACGGCCGTCGGTGGAAAAGCCGCGACCGTCGTCGCGCACTTCGAAGCGCCACTGCGGCTGCTGCTGCACGTCGAGCCAGACATGGCTGGCACGCGCGTGCTTGCGTACGTTCGACAGGGCTTCCTGGACGATGTGCAGCACCTGTATCTGCACGTCCGGCAACAGCGGCAGACCGTGGTCGCGCATCGCCAGCGAGGCGCGCACGCCGCTCTGGTGCTCGAACTTGCGCAGCGTCGACAGCAGGGCGGCTTCGATGTCCTCGGAATTGGCGCGGGTGCGGAAGTGCAGCAGCAGTTCGCGCACGTCGCCCGAACTTTCGCGCAGGCCGGCGTCGAGCTCGTCCAGCATCGCGCGCGCTGCGGTCTCGTCGTGCGTGGCCAGCGCCTCGCGCATCATTTCAACCTGCATCTTCATGAAGGCCAGCGACTGCGCGATCGAGTCGTGCAGTTCGCTGGCCAGGAAGTTGCGCTCCTGCGATACCGCGGCTTCGTTCTGCAGCGCGTTCAGGCGCAGGTTCTCCATGCCGCTGGCCAGATGCGTCGCCAGCGCTTCGAGCAGCGAACGCGTGGGCGCCGACAGTTCCACGCTGGCATGGAAGAACAGGTCGACCTCGCCCATCAGCCTGTTCTTCAGGCGGACCGGGACCGAAACCAGGGTTTCGAAGCCCGCTTCGCCGCAGTATTGCAGCGCCTCGCCACCCATCGTACGGATCGGAATGACGCGGGCGTAGGGCGGGGCGTTCGGCGCACCGCAATGGCATTCGTCCGCCTTCAGGCAGCGTTCGCCGTCGGTCATGTAGGTCGGCAGCCCCTGCGAGGCGAGCAGCAGATAGCGCTGGTTAGATTCATCGGACCAGCGCAGCGCGACGCCGTCGGCGTGTACAGCGCGTGCGACGTAACCGACGAAGCCGCGCGCCAGTTCTTCCAGCGAGCGGGCGGTCGCGATCAGCGAGGTCACTTCGTACAGCGCCTCCAGCCGCTCGCGCTTCTCCTGCAGCTCGGCCGTCTTGCTCGTCACTTTCGCTTCGAGATTGCGGTACATGGCCTGAATCTGTTCCGCCATGTCGTTGAAGCCGTCGGCCAGCGTGCCGAACTCGTCGCTGCTGCCGCGTTCGACGCGGGCGCCCAGATCGCCCTGCTGAATCCGCTCCAGTGCCTGCTTGAGCTGCCCCACCGGCTCCAGAACGAACAGATAGCCGATGTAGAGGAGTACTGCCGCACCGATCACCGCCAGCGCCATCGTTGCGAGTTGCAGCAGGTTGAGCAGCGCTGTCCAGTGCGACATGTGGTTCTCGATGCCGGCCACCAGCGCATCGATGCGCCCGGTGAAGCGCGCGGTGTCGTCGCGCAGGCCGTCGGTGCCGCGTGGTGCGGCGTCGAGCCAGCGCTCGCTGTAGATACGCCAGTCGCCGCGTACCTGATCGAAGCTGCGCCGGATGTCGTTGTCCAGCGGCATGAAGAGCGGGCGCTCGGGGTCGCCGGCATGCAGCAGTTCAAGACTGCGGTCGAATTCGCGTCGCGCGTGCGGCAGCGCTTCGCGTTCGCCGGTGGCGACCAGCAGCGACATCCGGTAGGCCTGCATGCGCATGCGCCCGGTCTCGTTGACGGCAGCCGCGCCGCCGTCGAGCTGCCAGGACATCCACAGCGTCAGCGTGATCGACAGCAGCGCGAGCAGGGCGAACGGCGCCGCTGCAACAGCCAGCTTGGCGCCCAGTCCCCAGTGTTCTCGTTTCGACATGTGTCCGAGTTTAGGGGCTGTGCGTGCGAATTTCGAGGTCTACGACGTGATCGACGTCAGGCGATCTTGCTGCGTACTTATTTCCTTGTACTATCCCCGAGACCGGAACGCCTCCACTTCCCGCCACTCGAAGGTGCGAAGACGGCCGCTTCCGGCGCGTGCAGCAACGCCGCAGCACGCCGGCTCCGAGCCAGAACCCCGCTCGTCGTTTGTTCCTGGAGAAATGGATGACCTTGTCGAGAGGCCTCCTGTCCGGTTTTTTCGGCCCGCTCCGCACATCCGGTCGCTCTCGTGCGCGCCTGGCGCTTGGCGTTTCGGCGCTCTGGGTGCCCGGTGCCTTTGTCCTGATCGACCAGCCGTGGGTGGCACAGGTCGGCTGGCTGGTCTGGTGCGTGGCCTGCGGCGTCTGGCTGGTTCGTGCCGCGTCGGCATCGCAACCGGCCGAGCCATTGCCCGCGCCGGCCGACGACACGGCCGCACTGCTGCACGAGTTGCCGATGCCCGCCTGCATCTGCTCACTGCCCGACGGCGGCATGCGCGTGCTCAATGCTGCGCTCGCCACGATGGCCAACGAGGCGGCCGATGCACTGCTCGGTCGCAGCATCGTGGAGTTCTGCCAGAACGCCGAGGACAGATCGCGCGTGGTCGAGGTGCTGGCGCAGGGGCGCGGCACCGATGACGTCGAACTGCCGCTGCGCCGTCGTGACGGTTCGGTGCGCTGGGTGTCGGCGGCAACCCGTCCGGTTTCACATCAGGGGCAGCCGGCACTGCTGGTCATCTGCCACGACATCACCGGACACAAGCAGGCCGAACGTTCGCTGGCCGCCAGCGAGGAGCGTTTCCGCGTGCTGCTCGGTGCGCTGTCGGAGGCGGTCGTGCTCTACGACGCGCAGGCCCGGGTGCTGACCAGCAACCGCTCGGCCGAATCCTGTGCCTGGCTCGACGCGGCACACGCTGGTCTGCCTGGCGGCGGCGACGAATTCACGCTGTGCGATGAACAGGGGCGGTCGCTGGCGCGCGACATGCACCCGGTCATCCGGTCGCTGGCTGATGGTCTGCCGGCGCGCGACGTGGTGATCGGTGCCGAGAGCGCGTCCGGTCAGATGCGCTGGCTGACCGTCAATACGCAGCCGCTGTTCCACGCCGGCAGCAAGCGGCCGTACGCCGTGGTCGCGTCCTATTCCGATCTCACCGCGCGCATTCGCGCCGAGCGTGCGCTGCGCGCCAGCGAACAGCGCTACGCACTGGCCCTGCGCGGCATGAACGAGGGGTTGGCCGAGTGGATCACCGGCAGCGACCGCATGTATGTGTCGCCACGTCTGTCGCAGATCATGGGTTACGACGCGGGTGGCCGCCGCATGCGCGTGCGCGAGTTCGTCGCCGGCATTCACCCGCACGACCGCAAGGCCTGGTCGGCCATGGTTGCCAGCCATCTGAAGGGGCGCAGCGATCACTTCCAGCAGGAACTGCGCATGCGTCATGCCGACGGCGGTTACCGCTGGTTCCTGCTGCGTGGCGTCGCACAGCGCGACGCCAGCGGACGCAGCAGCCGCGTCGTCGGCACCGTGGCCGACATCACCTTGCGCAAACGGCTGGAAGAGGTCGATGTGGCCGAACGCGAACTGCTGTCGCTGATCGCCGCCGCCATGCCGCTGACCGAAGTGATGTCGCGTTTTGCGCGGCTGGTGTCCGGCCTGCTCAACGAGGACTCGATCTGCGCGGTGCTTACGCTGACACCGAATACGAGCGCCGTGGTCGATGTGGTCGGTGCGAATCTGCCGGCTGTGCTGGGGGACTGGCTGCGCCGCAGTCCGGCCGGTGCCGACCATGATGGGCGCCTTCTCGAAACGCTGGCGGGGCGCCGTCCGCTGCTGTGCGAGGATGTGCAGGCGTCGCCCGATCTCGAGGGCTGTCGTGCGCTGTTTGCCGCCGAGGGCGTGCGTGCGCTGTGGGCGCTGCCGCTGGCGGCGCAGGACGGCGCAGTGCTGGGCGGACTGATCATCCTGCACCCGCAGGCCTGGCGGCCCGGGCGGGCGGACGAGAACGTGATCGAGCGGCTGGTCGACATTGCCCAGCTGGCGCTCGAACGGGCGCGCGCCGAGCGCCAGGTGCGCGAACTGAACGAATCGCTGGAGCGCCGCGTGGCCGAGCGCACCACGTTGCTGGAGCAGGCAAACAGCGAACTGGAAGCCTTCTCGTACTCGGTGTCGCACGATCTGCGCAGCCCGCTGCGGGCGATCAACGGCTTCGCGCACCTGCTGGCCGAGCACGCCGGCGCGGCGCTGGACGACGAAGGGCGCGACATGCTGGAGCGCATACAGCGCGGCGCCACGCGCATGGGTCTGCTGATCGACGACATCCTGCATTTCTCGCGGGTGTCGCGCGTCGACATGGCGCACAGCGAAATCAATCTGGATACGCTGGCGGCCCATGTCGTCGCCGATCTGGCCGAACAGTACCCGGCGGCCAGCGTCGAACTGTCGCCGCTGGGGCATGCCAGCGGCGACCCGTCCATGCTGCGGCAGGTGTTCGTTAACCTGATAGGCAATGCGCTGAAGTTCTCTTCGCGCAGCCCGCAACCGCGAGTCGAGGTGTTCGTCGAGAGCCGGCGCGGCATCGCGGCGATCTGCGTGCGCGACAACGGGGTCGGCTTCGATCCGGCCTACGCCGATCGCCTGTTCGGCGTGTTCCAGCGCATGCATGGCGCGGAAGAATTTCCGGGCACCGGGGTGGGGCTGGCCATCGTCAAGCGCATCGTCGAGCGGCACGGCGGCGTCATCGGCGTCGAGGCGGCGCCGGGGCGCGGCGCCACCTTCCGTTTCACGCTGGCGGGCTTCCGTCCGTTCGATCAGGCGGACGCCGTGCCGGCCGACGCACCGGCACGGACCGGGACGGTACCGCGTACCGGCACCTGAGAACGACAGAAGCGAAAACGGAGCGGTCCGCCAGGGCGGAGCGCTCCGTTGTGTCGGGGCGGAAGGCGGGTCAGCCGATCAGCCGCGTCAGCGCCTCACGGTACTTGTCGCCGGTGCGCTGGATGATGTCGGCCGGCAGGCGCGGGCCCGGCGCAGTCTTGTTCCAGTCCAGCGTTTCCAGGTAGTCGCGCACGAACTGTTTGTCGAAGGACGGTGGATTGCTGCCTTCCTGGTACTGGTCGGCCGGCCAGAAGCGCGACGAATCCGGCGTCAGTGCCTCGTCGATCAGGATCAGATTGCCATCCGCGTCGAGGCCGAACTCGAACTTGGTGTCGGCGATGATGATGCCGCGGCTCTTCGCGTAGTCGGCGGCCGCGCTGTACAGCGCGATCGCGGTGTCGCGCACCTTGGCCGCCATGGCGGCACCGATCAGCGCTTCGGTCTGGGCATAACTGATGTTCTCGTCGTGGTCGCCCACCGCCGCCTTGGTGGCCGGCGTGAAAATCGGCGACGGCAGCTTCGAGGCCATGCGCAGACCGTGCGGCAACTGCACGCCGCACACGGAACCGGTGCGAGAGTAGTCGCCCCAGCCGGAACCGATCAGGTAGCCGCGCACGACCGCTTCGATCGGCAGCGGCTTGAGCCGCCGCACGACGATGGCACGGCCTTCGACCTGATCGCGTTCGTCCGCGGTCACCACCGACTCCGGCGCGATGCCGGTCAGGTGGTTGGGCGATACGCCGGCCAGCTTGCCGAACCAGAAGTTCGAAACGGCCGTCAGCACCTTGCCCTTGCCCGGGATGGGGTCGGGCAGGATGACGTCGAACGCCGACAGGCGATCGGTGGTGACGATGAGCATCTTCTCGTCGTCGATCGCGTAGATGTCACGGACCTTGCCGCGGGCGATCAGCGGCAGGCTCTTGATGCTGGATTCGAACAGTGCGTCGGCCATTTCGATCTTCGTTGCGGTCTTCGGTAAGGATCAGTTGACGGTCTGGGCCAGCTTGCCGCTGGCGTACTGGCGGGCGATTTCGTCGAGCGGGATGGCCTTGATCTTGCTGCCCTGGCCTTCGCAACCGAACTGCAGATAACGTTCCTTGCAGATCAGCTTGGCCGCCTCGCGGGCCGGCTTCAGCCATTCGCGGGCGTCGAACTTGTCCGGATTCTCGGCCAGGAACTTGCGCACCGCGCCGGTCATCGCCAGGCGGATGTCGGTGTCGATGTTGATCTTGCGCACGCCGTACTTGATCGCTTCCTGGATCTCCTCGACCGGCACGCCGTAGGTTTCCTTCATCTTGCCGCCATACTGGTTGATGATGGCCAGCAGGTCCTGCGGCACCGACGACGAACCGTGCATCACCAGGTGCGTGTTCGGGATGCGCTTGTTGATTTCCTTGACGCGCGAGATCGCCAGGATGTCGCCGGTCGGCTTGCGGGTGAACTTGTAGGCGCCGTGGCTGGTGCCGATGGCGATGGCCAGCGCGTCCAGCTGGGTGGCCTTGACGAACTGGGCGGCTTCTTCCGGATCGGTCAGCAGCGACGAGTGGTCCAGCTTGCCTTCGGCGCCGTGGCCGTCCTCCTCGCCGGCCATGCCGGTTTCGAGCGAGCCGAGGCAGCCCAGCTCGCCTTCGACCGTGACGCCGACCTTGTGCGCCATGTCGACCACGCGGCGGGTAACGTCGACGTTGTAGTCGAAGGAGGCCGGGGTCTTGCCGTCTTCCTTCAGCGAGCCGTCCATCATGACCGAGCCGAAGCCCAGATCGATGGCGCCCTGGCAGATCGCCGGCGACTGGCCGTGATCCTGGTGCATCACCAGCGGGATGTGCGGATAGGCTTCGACCGCAGCCTGGATCAGGTGCTTGATGAAGCTCTCGCCGGCGTACTTGCGGGCACCGGCACTGGCCTGCAGGATGACCGGGGCGCCGACTTCGTCGGCGGCGCTCATCACCGCCTGCACCTGCTCGAGATTGTTCACGTTGAATGCCGGCAGGCCGTAGCCGTTTTCGGCGGCGTGGTCGAGCAGTTGGCGCATGGATACCAGAGGCATGAGTTTCTCCTGCGAGTTCAGATTACGGTGGAGAGTTGACGATACTCCCCGACCTTGACGATTTTCAGTGTATTGGTACCGCCCGGAACGCCAATAGGCTCGCCGAAGGACAGCACGATGAGGTCACCGACCTTCACGGCACCGCTGCGCAGCAGTTCGGCCTCGGCGTCGATCAGCATGCGGTCGCGGTCGGCGTCCGGATCGAGCTTGATCATCAGCGGCGTCACGCCACGGTACATCGACAACTTGTAACGGGTGCGCACTTCCGGTGTCAGCGCGTAAATGGGCACGCCGCTGTTCAGGCGCGACATCCACAGCGAGGTCGAGCCGGACTGCGTCAGCGTGGCGATCGCCTTCACTTTCAGGTGGAAGGCCGAGAACAGTGCGGCCATCGCGATCGACTGGTCGATGCGGGTGAATACGCGCTGCAGGAATTCCTGGTCCAGCTTCACCTCGGCCGATTTCTCGGCTTCGATGCAGATGCGGCTCATCGCCTCGACCGTCTCCACCGGGTACTGGCCGGAGGCGGTCTCGGCCGACAGCATGACGGCGTCGGTGCCGTCGAGCACCGCGTTGGCGACGTCCGACACCTCGGCGCGGGTGGGCACCGGGCTGCTGATCATCGATTCCATCATCTGCGTGGCAGTGATGACCAGCTTGTTCATTTCGCGCGACACGCGAATGATGCGCTTCTGCATCGCCGGTACGGCCGCGTCGCCCACTTCGACCGCGAGGTCGCCGCGCGCCACCATGGCGCCGTCCGACGCTTCGAGAATCTCCTCGAGCGCGGGGATCGCCTCGACGCGCTCGATCTTCGCGATCAGTTGCGCGTTGGAGCCGGCCGCGCGCAGCAGATCACGCGCCTGCCTCATGTCGGCGCCGCTCTTCGGGAAGCTCACCGCGACGAAGTCGACATTCAGCGACGCCGCGACCTTGATGTCTTCCATGTCCTTCGCGGTCAGCGCTGGCGCCGACAGGCCGCCGCCCTGGCGGTTGATGCCCTTGTTGTTCGACAGCTCGCCGCCGTGGCGCACCGTGCAGTGGATCTGCGTGTCGGTGACCGACTTCACGTCCATCACGATGCGACCGTCGTCGAGCAGCAGCACGGCACCCGGTTCCACGTCGTTCACCAGTTCCGGATAGTCCAGACCGACATGGTCGGCGTCACCGAGCTGGCACTCGATGTCGAACACGAACTTCTGGCCGGCCTTCAGCAGCACCTTGCTGCCGGCGAACTTGCCGACGCGGATCTTCGGGCCCTGCAGATCGGCCATGATGCCGACCGTGCGGCCGACCTTGGCGCAGACCGCGTGCAGCGTTTCGACGCGCGCACGGTGGTCGTCCGCCTTGCCATGCGAAAAGTTGAGCCGCACGACATCGACCCCGGCCTCGACCAGGCGGGTGAGCGTGGCCAGGTCGCTGGAAGCGGGGCCGAGTGTGGCGACGATTTTGGTGAAGCGATGCATGGCTGGGCGGACTCCTCGTTGTTTTGTATGCGCGTTCTGTAATGTTCAGCCGTTGGCGCGCTTGAGCAGGATATCGACTGCCGGCAGCGTCTTGCCCTCGAGGAATTCGAGGAAGGCGCCGCCGCCGGTCGAGATATAGCTCACCTGGTCGGCAATCCCGTATTTTGCGATGGCGGCGAGCGTGTCGCCACCACCTGCGATCGAATAGGCCTTCGATTCGGCGATCGCGCGGGCCACGGTTTCGGTGCCGTGACCGAATGCGTCGAACTCGAACACGCCGACCGGGCCGTTCCACACGACCGTACCGGCGGCCTTCAGCGTTTCCGCCAGCTTGGCCGCGGCCTTCGGACCGATGTCCAGAATCATGTCGTCGTCGGCCACGTCATCGACCGCCTTGACCGTGGCTTCGGCGTCGGCGGCGAAGGCCTTCGCACATACGACATCTTCCGGCAGCGGCACGTTCGTCTTGGCCATCACGCGCTTTGCAGCGTCGACCAGGTCGGCTTCGGCCAGCGACTTGCCGATCTTCTTGCCGGCAGCCAGCAGGAAGGTGTTGGCGATGCCGCCGCCGACGATGAGCTGGTCGACCTTGTCGGCCAGATTCTCCAGCAGCGTGAGCTTGGTCGATACCTTGGAACCGGCGACGATGGCCGCCAGCGGGCGGGCCGGCTGGCCCAGCGCCTTGCCCAGCGCGTCCAGCTCGCTCGCCATCAGCGGGCCGGCGCAGGCGATCGGGGCGTACTGGCCCATGCCGAAGGTGGTCGCTTCGGCACGGTGAGCGGTGCCGAAGGCGTCGTTCACCCACACGTCGCACAGCGCGGCGAGCTTCTTCGACAGCGCGTCGTCGCACTTCTTCTCGCCCTTGTTGGCGCGGCAGTTCTCCAGCAGCACGACTTCGCCCGGCGCGACCTGCACGCCATCGACCCAGTTCGCCACCAGCTTCACTTCGAAGCCCAGCAGTTCGGACATGCGGCGCGCGATCGGCGCCAGCGAGTCTTCCGGCTTCAGTTCGCCTTCGGTCGGGCGACCGAGGTGGGAGGTGACCATGACGGCGGCGCCGGCGTCGCGGGCGGCGCGGATGGCCGGCAGCGAGGCGCGGATGCGCGTGTCTTCGGTGATATTGCCGGCGTCGTCCTGCGGTACGTTCAGGTCGGAGCGGATGAATACCCGCTTGCCCTTGAGATCGAGATCGGAAAGTCGTTTGAACTGCATGATGAATCCTCCGCGCGGTGCGTGATGAGCGTGATCGAGTGGATTTTCGGGAAGGGGAAAAACGAAGCGGGGCAGGGGCGCACGCGCCCGCACCCCGCTCGTCGATGCCGTGTCCTTACTTGGCGCTCATCAGCGCGACGGTGGTGTCCAGCATGCGGTTGGAGAAGCCCCACTCGTTGTCGTACCAGGACAGCACCTTGACCAGCTTGCCGTCGGCCGACACGCGGGTCTGGGTCGAGTCGAACACGCTCGAACGCGGATCGTGGTTGAAGTCGATGCTCACCAGCGGCAGCGTGTTGTAGCCGAGGATGCCGGCCAGTTCGCCTTCCGATGCGGCCTTCAGGATGGCGTTCACTTCATCCACCGTGGTGGCGCGCTTGGCGGTGAAGGTCAGGTCGACCACCGACACGTTGATGGTCGGAACGCGCATCGCGAAACCGTCCAGCTTGCCGTTCAGCTCCGGCAGCACCAGACCGACCGCGGCGGCGGCGCCGGTCTTGGTCGGGATCATCGACTGAGTGGCGCTGCGGGCGCGGCGCAGGTCTTCGTGATAGACGTCGGTCAGCACCTGGTCGTTGGTGAAGGCGTGGATGGTCGTCATCAGGCCGGTTTCGATGCCGATCTTGTCGTTCAGCGGCTTGGCCAGCGGCGCCAGGCAGTTGGTCGTGCAGCTGGCGTTCGAGATGACGGTGTCGGTGGCCTTCAGCACGCCATGGTTCACGCCATAGACGACGGTGGCGTCCACGTCCTTGCCGCCCGGGGCGGAAATGATCACCTTCTTGGCGCCGCCCTTCAGGTGGGCCGAGGCCTTTTCCTTGGTGGTGAAGAAGCCGGTGCATTCCATCACCACGTCGACGCCCAGTTCGCCCCACGGCAGTTCGGCCGGGTTGCGGTTGGCCAGCACGCGGATCTTGTCGCCATTCACCACCATGTAGTCGCCGTCGACGCTGACCGTGCCCGGGAACTTGCCGTGCGCGGTGTCGTACTGCGTCAGGTGCGCGTTGGTCTTCGGGTCGCCGAGGTCGTTGATCGCGACGATTTCGATGTCGTGGCGCTTGCCGCCTTCGTAGTGCGCACGCAGCACATTGCGGCCGATACGCCCGTAACCATTGATCGCAACCTTGATCGTCATTTCAGCAACTCCCTCTCCGTTGGGTGTGGATTCAAGAAAAGTCTTCGATTGTGCGGCGCAACTTGTGGCTGCGCTGCGCCTAAATTGGCATTTGGAAACGCAAACGCGGCGGATCGGGACTGCATTCCGCCGCGTCGGCGCTTACCTGCCAAGCAGTTGTCGTGCCGCCTGCGCCACCGCGTCGGCGGTGATGCCGAAAGCCTTGTACAGCTCGCCGGCCGGAGCGGACTCGCCGAAGTGGTCCAGACCCACCACGGCGCCTTCGAGGCCCACGTACTTGCGCCACAGATCGGTCACGCCCGCTTCCACCGCGACGCGCGGAATGCCGCGCGGCAGCACGGTTTCGCGCCAGGCGGCGTCCTGACGGTCGAACACGTTGGTCGACGGCATCGACACCACGCGCACGGTGATGCCTTCGGCTTCCAGCGTCTTCTGCGCGGCCAGCGCCAGCGATACTTCGGAACCGGTGGCGATCAGCACGGCTTCCACCTTGCCGGCCGCATCGGACAGCACGTAACCACCCCGCGCGATGGCGGCGGTGGTCGAGGCGTCGCGCGGAACGTGCGGCAGGTTCTGGCGCGAGAACATCATCGAGGTCGGGCCGTCGGCACGCTTGATCGCACTGGCCCAAGCCACGGCGGATTCAACCGTGTCGCACGGACGCCAGACGTCCATGTTCGGCATCAGGCGCAGCGTGGCGGTCTGTTCCACCGGCTGGTGGGTCGGGCCGTCTTCGCCGAGGCCGATCGAGTCGTGCGTGAACACGAACACCTGACGCACCTTCATCAGCGCCGCCATGCGCAGCGCGTTGCGCGCGTACTCGGAGAACATCAGGAAGGTGGCGGTATAGGGGATGAAGCCGCCATGCAGCGCAATGCCGTTGGCGATGGCCGCCATGCCGAATTCGCGCACGCCGTAGTAGATGTAGTTGCCGCCCGGGTTCTTCGGCGAGATGCCCTTGGAGCCGGACCACAGCGTCAGGTTGGAACCGGCCAGGTCGGCCGAGCCGCCCAGCAGCTCCGGCAATGCCGGCGCGAACGCTTCGATGCAGTTCTGGCTGGCCTTGCGGCTGGCGATGTTCTCGGCCTTGCCGTCGAACTTCGCGATCGTGTCGGCGACCACCTCTTCGAAGTTGTCGGGCAGCGTGCCGCGCATGCGGCGGGTGAATTCGGCGGCCAGTTCCGGGTGTTCGGCGCTGTAGGCGGTGAAGCGGGCGGACCATTCCTCTTCCGCCTTCTTGCCGGCCGGACGGCCATCCCAGGCGGCGTACACGTCGGCCGGAATCTCGAACGGTGCGTGCGTCCAGCCAATGTGGGCGCGGGCGGCCTCGATTTCGGCGGCGCCGAGCGGCGCGCCGTGCACGTCGTGACCGCCGGCCTTGTTCGGCGAACCGAGGCCGATGACCGTGCGGCAGCAGATCAGCGTCGGGCGCGCCGTGTCGGCCTTGGCGGCGCGGATGGCGGCGTCGATCGCCGCGGCGTCATGACCATCGACCGCCGGGATGACCTGCCAGCCGTAGGCTTCGAAGCGCTTCGGCGTGTCGTCGGCGAACCAGCCCTTGACGTGGCCGTCGATCGAAATGCCGTTGTCGTCGTAGAACACGATCAGCTTGCCCAGACCCTGGGTGCCGGCCAGCGAGCAGGCTTCGTGCGAAATGCCTTCCATCAGGCAGCCGTCACCGGCAAAGGCATAGGTGTAGTGGTCGACCACCGTGTGGCCGGGGCGGTTGAACTGCGCCGCCATCGCCCGTTCGGCGATCGCCATGCCGACCGCGTTCGCAAGACCCTGGCCCAGCGGGCCGGTGGTGGTTTCGACGCCCGGCGCGTAGCCGTGCTCCGGGTGGCCTGGCGTCTTCGAGTGCAGCTGGCGGAAGGACTTGATGTCGTCGATCGACAGGTCGTAGCCGGAGAGGTGCAGCAGCGCGTACAGCAGCATCGAGCCGTGGCCATTCGACAGCACGAAGCGGTCGCGGTCAGCCCAGTTCGGGTTGGCCGGGTTGTGCTTCAGGTGGTGACGCCACAGCACTTCGGCGATCTCAGCCATGCCCATCGGGGCGCCGGGGTGACCGGAATTGGCTTTCTGCACGGCGTCCATCGCCAGGGCGCGGATTGCGCCGGTGATCGGGTTGAAGCCTGCTTTCGGGGTGATGGAGGGCGCGCTCATCAGAGGGGGTTCCGGCCGGAAAAACCCGCAATTATCCGCGAAAACAAGGGGTCACGCCAGCCGTGCTGCGGCGCAGGAAGGGCGCGGATCTGCCGGCGATCGGGTTGGAGCAGTGGCGGCAACAGCGGCGTTGCCGTGCTTTTCAGTAGCGAGCGCGCGCTTTGCGGCCGTTCTCGACCAGTCGCAGGATGAGCGGCGTGAAGATGAGCTGCATCGCCAGGTCGATCTTGCCGCCCGGAATCACAATGGTGTTGGCGCGCGACATGAAGGCGCCGCCCATCATCGCCAGCAGGTACTGGAAATCGATGCCGCGCGGGTTGGCGAAGCGGATCACCACCATTGATTCTTCCGGCGTCGGAATCGAGCGCGCGATGAAGGGGTTGGACGTATCCACCATCGGTACGCGCTGGAAGTTGATGTGCGTGTTCTCGAACTGCGAACAGATGAAGTGCACGTACTCGGGCATCCGGCGGAGGATGGTGTCGGTCACCGCCTCGGTCGTGTAACCGCGCTGTTCGCGGTCGCGGTGCAGCTTCTGTATCCACTCCAGATTGATGATGGGCACCACGCCGATCCGCAGATCGACATGCTGGGCGACATCGACCTTGTCCGTCTTCACCGCGCCATGCAGGCCCTCGTAGAACAGGATGTCAGTGCCGGCTGGGATGTCCTCCCACGGCGTGAAGGTGCCGGGCGCCTGCTGATAGGGAGCGGCTTCGCACTCGTTGTGCAGGTATTTGCGGATGCGCCCGCTACCGTCGTTGCCGTACTGGCGGAACAGCGTCTCCAGTTCCTCGAACAGATTGGCGTCCGGACCGAAGTGGCTGAAGTGTTCGTTGCCGGCGGCGGCCTCGCGCGCCATCGCTGCCTTCATTTCCTCGCGGTCGTAGCGATGGAAGGCGTCGCCTTCGACGATGACCGGGTTGACGCCTTCGCGGCGGAAGATGTGCTGGAAGGTGCGCGTGACCGTGCTCGTGCCGGCACCCGATGAGCCGGTGATCGCGATGACAGGGTGGCGGGCGGACATCCGGAGTACTTTCCCGTGGGCTGGTGCGCGCGACCGCTCAGAGCGCCGAGAACAGGCCGCGCACGTTGAAGAGCGGCGAAGTGTATTCCCGATCGAGTCCCTGGTCGCTTTCCGTGTGGTACTGGACGATGCGGCGCACCTCCTCGCGCGAGCCGAAGATCAGCGGCGTGCGGCTCTGCAGGCTGCGCGGCGTCAGTTCCATGATGCGCTGCCGACCGTTGGTGGCTTCGCCGCCTGCCTGTTCGATCAGGAAGGCGATCGGATTCGCCTCATACATCAGCGAAATGCGGCCCGGCGACGCGCTCTGCATCGTGTCTTCCGGATACATGATGACGCCGCCGCGCGTCAGCACGCGGAAGGTTTCCGCCACCAGCGAGGCGATCCAGCGCATGTTGAAATCCTCGCCGCGCGGTCCGGTCTGGCCGGCCAGACATTCCTCGACGTAGCGCTTGACCGGCGGCTCCCAGAAACGCGACTTCGACGCGTTGATCGCGAATTCGGTCGTGTGCTCGGGAATCCGCATCTGCGGGTGCGTGAGGATGAAGGCGCCGATGTCGCGATCGAGCGTAAAGCCGTCCACGCCCTCGCCGGTGGTCAGCACCAGCATCGTCGACGGGCCGTACAGCGCGAAACCGGCGCACACCTGTTCGGTGCCCGGCTGCAGGAAATCGGACAACTGCGGTTCGGCGCCCGGGTTCGGCGCGTGCAACACCGAAAACAGACTGCCTACGGTCAGGTTCACGTCGATGTTGTTGCTGCAATCGAGCGCATCGAACAGCAGCAGGTATTTGCCGCGCGGCGGCTCGTCCGGTGTCGGGATGAAGCCTTCCAGACCCTCCGGCGCCAGCGCGGCCAGATGGCCGCCCCATTCGCACTCGCGCTGCATCGCCTCGTTGGCGATGGTGTCGAGCTTCTGCGTGACGCGACCGGACAGATTGATGGCCGCGCCGCTGCCGACGGCTTCGAAGCTGCCGAGCGAACCGACCAGCGCGCCTTTGTTCACATGATTGGCGATGATTTTCACCGCGGTGGCCACGGCGTTCAGCAGGCTGGAAAAGATCCCGCTGGCGTGCGGGTGGCGCTGCTGCGCCTCGATGGTGTAACGCGTCAGGGTCTTGCGCCCTTCACTCATGGCAGCCTCCTCGGGTCCCGGTGTCGATTCCATCGTAGCCGCAGCGCGCGATCGCTGTCACATGCGGTTCGGCCAAGGCACTCGGGAAGTCGTGCAGGAGGGGTGTTGCTGCGCCGCCGGAGCGATGTGTTCCGTTCGTTGCAACAGAGTGTGCAATGCAAAAAAATACCCCGGACTCTTGCGAGCCGGGGTATGAATCCACAAACAAGGTTGTGGAGGAGGAGCCTGGGTCACCTGTCCGTTTTTGTTGAGCTGACAGGCTTTGACGCTAAACTGGTCGCTTCGGTTTGCAGTGCCTGCGAGGCGGTGTTCGCTGCGTTTCCGTTGCTGTTGCAGTGCAATATATCTGGAACTGGCCTTGGTTGAAAATAAGTTGTTTTGATAAGATCGATCAAACATTCTTATTTAGACTGATATGGCGACACAATGGACGCGCGGGGTGTCTCTCCGCCAGCTGAGAATATTCGAGGCGGTCGCACGACTGGGCTCGATTTCCCGCGCCGCGGAAGAACTGCATCTGACGCAGCCGGCAGTTTCGATGCAGGTGAAGGCGCTGGACGGGCTGATCGGCCTTCCTCTGATCGAGACCCTGGGCAAGAAGTTGCGCGTGACCGAAGTCGGCATGGAGATCGCCCGGCACGCGCGCGCCATCGACCACCAGTTGGCCGAGGCCGAGGCGGCGCTGGCGCAGATGGCGAGCGGACATTCGGGCCTGGTGTCGGTCGGCGTGGTCAGTACCGCCAAATACGTCGCCCCTCGTCTGCTGATGGCTTTCCGCGAGCGTTACCCGGACGTGCAGGTCCGCATTTCCCTGCACAACCGCGACGACATCTTCCGTCATCTCGAAGACAACCTGATCGACATCGCCATCATGGGCCGCCCACCGGCAGCGCTGGGCTGCGAGGCGCATGTCTTTGCCGAACACCCGCTGTCGGTGCTGGCGTGCGAGGGCCATCCGCTGGCCGGTGGTCGCACCGTCACGGCCGACGATCTGGGCAAGGAGGCCTTCCTGATCCGCGAACGGGGGTCCGGTACGCGGGTGACGCAGGAAAGCTATCTGGTCGAGCAGGGCATACGCCCGGCCGAAATCATCGAACTGCCCAGCAATGAAATCATCAAGCAGGCGGCCATCGCCGGCATGGGCCTGGCTTTCCTGTCCGAACACACCTGCCAGCTCGAACTGCGCACCGGCGTGCTGTGCCGCATCGCGGCACCTGGCACGCCCATCGTGCGCAACTGGCACGTCGTATACAGGGATCGCAAGAATCTGTTGCCGGCCGCGCTGGCGCTGCGCGACTTCCTGATGCACGAGGGCGGCCGGCTGGTGAATTCGCAGGTGGCGCCAGTCCATCTGCCGGTGCACCACCCCTGAGGACAGATCAGCGGCCGCCGTGTGCGGCCAGCCAGTCCATCCATTCACGGTAGAGGTCGGCGCTGGCGCCGACCACCACCGGCGTCTTGCGGCCAGGCGCCATGTCCAGCGGCTCGCCATCCAGCATCGAGCAGCGTGCACCGGCTTCGGCGGCGATCAGGCTGCCGGCGGCAAAGTCCCACATCATCTGGCCACCGTGCAGGTAGACGTCCAGCCTAGCGGCGGCAATGAAGCACCATTCGAGCGCGCTGGAACCGAAGTTGCGCTGCGAGTAGAAGGGCGACTGGGTGGCCAGTGCGTCGCCAAGTGCCTTCGGAATCCGTTTGAAATCGACGCCTGCCACCGCATCCAGCAGATGGCGCGCCGGCGTGCGCAGCGGCAGCGCATTGCCGTTGAGAAAGGCGCCGCCACCTTCTTCCGCGTAGAAGGCCTCGTCGGTCATCGGGTTGTAGACGACGCCGTGGCGCGTGCGGCCCTCCTCGATGTACGCGATCGCGACGCCGAAGAAGGGGATGCCGTTGACGTAGTTGGTGGTGCCGTCGATCGGGTCTATGCACCAGATGCCGTCGTGACCTTCGTGCCACAAGCGCAACTGCACCGACTCCGGCATTTCCTCGCCGAGAACCGGGCGGTCGATGATGCGGGGCAGTCGTTCGATCAGCGCTTCCTGTGCTGCCAGATCGACCACAGTAAACAGGCTGCCGTCGTCCTTCTGGTTGCGCTGCGCGGTAAGGAAGTGCGGCATGATCACCTCGCGGGCGACGCTGCGTGCGGTGTCGACGATCTGTAGCAGTGTGGTTGAGCTCATGGTCGTTCGTCAGTGAGCCGCGTCGCGACGCCGGAAGCACTCCGGCCGGCTGGCGTGGCAGTATCGTTCGCGGCGGCAGCCCGTCGTCGGATGCCCTGATGCCATAACGGTTGCGGACATTCCGACCATGAGGGGCCGATCATCGCCGACGGTGCAAAAAGCCTCGCCGGCGGGTGTTCTTGCAGTGCACAAATATAACACGATGATTCCACGCTTCTTTTGTCCCTTGCCCGCGGAACCGGCCGGAACGATCACCTTGCCGGCGCCGGTGGCGCATCACATCGACCGCGTGCTGCGCCTGGCCGACGGCGATGCGATCACGCTGTTCGACGGTCGCGGCAGCGAATTCGCCGCCCGCCTGGTGCGCAACGGTCGCAGTGTCGATGCCGCGGTCGGCGCCGAATCGACACCACAGCGCGAGTCCGCGCTCGACGTCACGCTGCTGCAATGCCTCGCCGCCGCCGACAAGATGGACTGGATCGTACAGAAGGCGGTCGAGCTCGGTGTGGCGCGGGTGCAACCGGTGGCCAGCCGGCGCGCCGTGGTCAAGCTGGCCGGCGAGCGTGCGCAACGGAGGGTCGAGCACTGGCAGCAGGTGGCGGTGTCGGCCTGCGAACAGTGCGGCCGCAATCGCGTGCCCGAGGTACGGCCCCTGCTGACCTTGCCGCAGGCGCTTGCGGCCGCGAGCGGGCAGCGCCTGCTGCTGCATCCGGAAGGCGGCGTGCCGCTGAAGTCGGCCGGGCTGCGCGCCGATGAACCCATTACCGTGCTGATCGGACCGGAGGGCGGCTTCGATGCCGACGAACTGGCCGCTGCGCGCGCTGCCGGCTTTGCCGCGCTGACGCTGGGGCCGCGCGTGCTGCGCACGGAGACGGCGGGCGTTGCCGTGCTGTCGGCACTGAATACCCTGATCGGAGATTTCTGATGTTCGATGCGCTGCCTGCCGTCGCCCCGCTGGACGAAGCCCGGCTCGAGCGTGCGGTGTCCAGATTGCGTGCCGATCTGCTCGACGCCCAGTACTCGATACTGGAACAGGGGCGTACGCCGGTCGTGCTGCTGATCGCCGGTGTGGCTGGTGCCGGACGCGGACGCCTGGTCAATACGCTGAACGAATGGATGGACCCCCGTCACATCCGCACCAGTGCCTTCGGGCCACGCGACGAGGCGGAACGGCAGCGACCGCACATGTGGCGCTACTGGCAGGCGCTGCCGTCCCGCGGTCGTACCGCGATGATCTTTGAGGGCTGGTACAGCGAGGCGATCAACGCCCGCGTCGAGCGCCGGATCAAGCGGCGCGCCTTCTGGCACACCCTGCACGAGATCCAGCGCTTCGAACGCATGCTGGCGATGGAAGGCGCGGTGCTGCTGAAGTTCTGGCTGCACCTCGATGCCGACCGTCAGCGTGCGCACTTCCGTGCGCTGGAGCGTGACGCGGCGACGCGTTGGCGGGTGACTGCCGAGGACTGGCGTGCGAATCGCCGGCACAAGCGCATCTGCAAGGTGGCGGAAGAGGCGATCCGGCTGTCGGACACCTCGCATGCGCCCTGGCACCTGGTCGACGCAAGCGACGCCGCGCAGACCGAACTGGTGGTCGGCCGCATCGTCCTGAAGGCGCTCCGAGAAGCGCTGGCGGGGCCGCGCAAGCCACTTGCGCCGGCGCTGCCTCCGCTGGTGGTGCCGAGCGAACAGCCGGCTCAGCCCGCGCGTGCACCGTCCAAGCCGATGCGCAAGGACGACTATCAGCCCGAACTCGAACGCCTGCAGGGCCGGCTCAACCTGCTGTTGCGCCATCCGGCCTTTGCCCGGCGCGCGCTGGCGGTGGTGTTCGAAGGCATGGACGCCGCCGGCAAGGGCGGCGCGATACGCCGCATCACGCACGCGCTCGATGCGCGCAATTACCGTGTGCACCCGGTGGCGGCGCCGACCGAGCACGAGCGTCTCTATCCGTGGCTGTGGCGCTTCTGGCGTGACGTGCCGCGCGATGGCCGGGTTTCGCTGTTCGACCGCTCCTGGTATGGCCGCGTGCTGGTCGAGCGGGTCGAGGGCTTTGCCGTGGAAGCCGACTGGTCGCGTGCCTTCGAGGAGATCAACGCGTTCGAACAGGAGTGGACCGAACACGGCATCATCGTCTGCAAGTTCTGGCTCGAAGTCAGTTCCGACGAGCAGCTGCGCCGTTTCAACGAGCGCGGGCGCCAGCGCTTCAAGCGTTTCAAGATCACGCCCGAGGACTGGCGCAACCGTGACAAGTGGTCGCAGTACGTGCCCGCGGTGCAGGACATGCTGGTGCGCACGCATACCGAACAGGCGCCGTGGAACGTGGTGTCCGCCGACGACAAGTACCGTGCGCGGTTGGCCATACTCGACGCCCTGTGCGATCGCCTCGAGTCGGAACTGGGCTGAACGTGCCGGAATTGAGACAACGCAAGTTCTGCGGCGCGTCCGCTGGCGCGCGCTCGGCTAGAATTCGTTGAATTTTCCCATCGGAACCCGCATGCACGCCGATCCCGACTCGCCGCGTTTCGTTGCCTGGGTGCGCAGTGCCGCGCCCTACATCCACGCCTTCGGCGGTCGAACCTTCGTCATCGCGGTCGGCGGCGAGGTGCTGCAGGGGCCGCTGGCCAATTCGCTGGTGCAGGACTGCAACCTGCTCGCCGCGCTCGGCATCAAGCTGGTGCTGGTGGTCGGGGCCCGCCCGCAGATCGAGGAGGAACTGGCCGCACGCGGCCTGCCGCCGCGCTATCACAAGGGCTTGCGGGTCACCGACGCGCAGGCGATGGACTGCGTCAAGCGCGCCAATGGCGCCATTCGCATCGACGTCGAGGCGCTGTTCTCGCAGGGCTTGCCGAACACGCCGATGGCCGGCAGCACGATCGAGGTTGCCTCCGGCAATTTCCTGACCGCGCGCCCGGTGGGCGTGGTCGATGGCATCGACCATGGTTACACCGGCACCGTACGCAAGGTCGATGTCGAGGCACTGAACGACGCGCTGGCCGACAGCGACATCGTACTGATGCAGCCCTACGGTTACTCGCTGACCGGCGAGGTGTTCAACCTGAGCATGGAAGAGGTGGCCGAATCGGTCGCCGTCGCGCTGCAGGCGACCAAGCTCATCTACCTGTGCGACGCGCCGGGCATCGTCGACGAACAGGGCGCGCTGGTGCCCGAGCTGACCGCCGACGAAGCGGCGCAGTGGCTCAAGGCAGGGCGCGGCATTACCGAAGATCTCGGGCTCTACCTGCCGCGCGCCATCCGCGCGGTGAAGCTGGGCGTGGCGCGCGCCCACATGATCGATCGCGATCTCGATGGCGCACTGCTGCTCGAATTCTTCACCACCCAGGGCGTGGGCAGCGTCATTTCGCGCGAGCGGCTGGCACTGATGCGCAACGCGCGGGTGGACGACGTACCCGCCATCGCCGGCCTGATCGCACCGCTGGAGGCCGACGGCACGCTGGTCAGCCGCGGCCGCGAGCGGCTGGAACGCGAGATCGAGCGCTTCAGCGTGCTCGAACACGACGAAGTGATCATGGGCTGCGCCGCCTTCTATCCCTATCCGGAAGAGCAGATGGCTGAGCTGGCCTGTCTGGCGGTGATGGCGGAATACCGTCGCCACGGCTACGGCGAGCAGATCCTGAGCTATGTCGAGACGCGTGCTCGCGCCGAGCGGATCAAGCAGCTGTTCGTGCTCACCACGGTGACCGCGCACTGGTTCGTCGAGCGGGGGTTCGTCGAGGCCGGTGTCGATGCGCTGCCGCGCGTGCGTCGAGAAAACTACAACCCGCAGCGGCGCAGCAAGGTCCTGGTAAAACGCCTGTGATCGCAGCCGGAGCCCGCTCATGCTCAGTGCTCTGACACGTCGCATCGGCGTGCTGCAGGGGCGCTTGCTCGCCTCCGGCATCCTTCTGGGCGGTGTGCTGTGCGTGGCGCTGCTGTGGGCTTACGGCCTCATTTCCATGCACCTGGTCGAGCGCGAGTCGGCGCGCATCGATTACCTCGTCGCCGACATGCAGGCCCGGCTCGCTGCCGCACTGATCGCTGATCCGGCGCGGCTGGGGGCGGAGGTGAGCATGCTCCGGCGCGTCGGCCAGCTCGACTATGTCGAGGTGCGGGACGAGGCGGGTCGCGTCCTGATCGCCGACGGTGGTCCGGCCGTGCTCGGTGCGGCCCACGGCAGTATTCGTGAGGCCCTGGAATCCGGGCGTGGTCGCTACGACATGCGCATCGATCTGCTGCAGCCGGGCCGGCGTGTGCCGGTCGGTGTGCTGCGCGCCAGCGTCGACCTGTCGGGGCTGCTCTCCTCGCTGGCCATGTTGCGCAACGGCGCGCTGGCGCTCGGCGGGCTGGTGTTGCTGCTGCATGTCTGGCTGGCGCGCTGGGTGCTGGGCGGGGTGCTCGAAGGCGTCAGCGCGATCGAAACCCGGGCAGTGGCGCTGCGTCGCGCCGAAGAGGTCGATCCCTTGCCGGTGCGCGGCGACGACGCGCTGGCCCGGCTGACGCGCGCCTTCAACCAGATGGTGCAGGCGCTGGAAGAGCGCGTCACCGCGCTGCGCAAGAGCGAGTCGCGCTTCCACGCGATCGCCGACTTCACCTTCGGCGTCGAGGCCTGGTTCAGTCCGCAGGGGCGGCTCATCTGGGTGAACCGCTCGATCGAACGGGTGACCGGGCACAGTCCGCTCGACTGTCTGCTGGCCGAGGATCTGGCGAGCATGCTGATCCACGAAAAGGACCGCAAGATTTTTGCCGCTCGCGCGGCCGATGCGCTGGCCGGCGCCAGCGGCGAGAATTTCGAGGTGAGGCTGCTGCGCCGTGACGGGTCGATCGTGTGGGTTTCGCTGAACTGGCAGCCCATCTACGACGAGTCGGGTACCTGCCTCGGCGTGCGCGTGTCGGCCGACGACATCCAGAGCCGCAAGGAAGCCGAATTGAAGCTGCTCGACACGGTGACCGCGCTGCGCCGCGAACAGGGCCTGCGCGACTACTACCTGACGCGCAGCGAGGAAGAGCGTTCGCGGCTGGAAGCGCTGCTCGACCTGATCAAGCTGGGCGTGCTTTTCGTCGACCGCGATGGCCGCGCCCAGCACGCCAACCGGATGCTGAAGACGATCTGGGGCTTTGCCGAGAACGAGAACCTGTCCGGCATGCGCGATGCCGTGCTGATCGAGCGCACAGCGGTGCTGCGGGCCGACGAAGACATCTACCGCGAGCGCGTGAAGTCGATACTGGCCGCGCGTGCGCCGACCGATCCGCAGGACATTCCGCTGCGCGATGGCCGCATTATCCGCGAGCAGTCGGCCCTGGTGCCGTCGGCCACGCCCGGCCGCTTCCTCGGCCGCGTCTGGCTTTACGAGGACGTCACCGCCGAGCGGCGGGCCGCCGAGGCGCTGGTTAATATGGCGGAACGCGATCCGCTGACCAATCTGTACAACCGTCGCCGCTTCCACGAGGAGCTCGCACGGATGATTGCCGACGCCGCCCGCCGCCGCACCCAGCTCGGCCTGCTGCTGTTCGATCTCGACGGCTTCAAGCCGGTGAACGACCGTTTCGGCCATCAGGCCGGCGATGAGGTGCTGACGCGGCTGGCGCGCGACGTCGGCGCCATCATCCGGCGCAACGAAATGTTCTTCCGCCTCGGCGGTGACGAATTCGCGGTGCTTGCGCCAGATACCGACGAGACCGCGCTGACCGGTCTCGCCCGCCGCATCGGCGAGCGCGTCGCCGGCATGGTGTTCGAGTTTGACGGCGCCCAGGCCTGCGTCACCACCAGCACTGGCATCGGCATCTATCCCTTGCACGCACACAGCGGCGAAACCTTGCTCAGCGCCGCGGATTCGGCGATGTACGCGGCAAAGAACGACGGCAAGAACGCATTCCGGATGTCGCAGCGGCGGCACGGCACCTGACGCGGCCGTCTTCATGATTCAACATGTCGATTCAGCGCCCGGCACAGGGCCTAGAATTCGATACATCCAACGTTTACAGGAGTTACAGATGGCACGCATGGTTCAATGCATCAAACTGGGTCGCGAGGCCGAAGGCCTCGACTTTCCGCCGGTGCCCGGTGCGCTGGGCGCACGTATCTTTGAATCGGTGTCGAAGGAAGCGTGGCAGCAGTGGGTGAAGTACCAGACCATGCTGATCAACGAAAACCGTCTCAGCCTGATGGACCCGCGCGCACGCAAGTATCTGGCGGAACAGATGGAAAAGCACTTTTTTGGCGAAGGTGCGGACCAGGTCACGGGCTTCGTGCCGCCGGCCGCCTGATCGACACAGTTCTTCACGGGAGCCGTCCAGGGTGCGTGATAGCTTTTCATCATGACTGTATCCACCCGCCTGTCCAGCGTCCTGCAGGGGCCGCGTTGCTGTCCGTATTGCCTCAGCAGCAACACGAAGGACTCCAGCTGGAAGAACTCGGACGAGAAGGCCGGACGCTTCTGGCTCAAGCCGGTACGTTGCCGCAACTGCCACAAGCGCTTCGTCCGTTTCCGGCGTATTCCGCTCGCGGCGGTCGGCGGCTCACTTGCGCTCGGTCTGCTGGTGGCCATCGTGGTCACCGTCCAGGGTGTCGAGACGCGCACGCCGACCGAGCACGAACAGCTCATTGCCGAACTGGAACCGCTGGAGGCGGAGCGTCTGCGCGCTGAAACCGGTGACCCCGAAGCGCAGTACGCCTACGGGATGATGCTGGCCCAGGGCGGGACCGGCGAAGCGACGGATGTGGCGGAATCGGTGAAGTGGCTGGAGAAGGCGGCCGAACAGGGACACGCGCGGGCGCAGTACGAACTTGCGCTGGCGCTGAAACTCGGCCGCGGCACGCTGCAGGATTACAAGGCCGCAGGCAGGTGGTTCCGCACCGCGGCGCGCAGTGGCCATGTCGGCGCGCAATACCACATGGGCCGCCTGCACCGCATCGGCGAGGGCGTCTCGCTCGATCTGGTGCGTGCCTACGCGTGGTTCAATCGGGCTGCCGCACAGGGCCACGGCGCGGCGCGCGGGGCGCGGGACGAAATCGCGGCGTCGCTCAAGCCGGATCAGCTGGCGCTGGCGCAGCAGCTGTCGCGCGCGCCCGAAATGCCCGAGAGCGACGCCCCGCTGCCCGACATCGCCAGTTCTACCGCATCCGGGGAAGGCGACGCCCCGGCGGCGACCGACTCGCCGCGCTGAAACTCAATCGGCGGCTGCGGCGGCTTCCATCGCGGCCAGTCCGGCGTGGCGGACGTCGGTACCCTTCACCATGAACACCACGTACTGCGCCATGTTCTTCGAGTGGTCGCCGATGCGCTCGATCGCCTTGGCGATGAACAGCAGGTCGAGGCCGCAGGAGATGGTGCGCGGGTCTTCCATCATGAAGGTGATGAGCTGACGCATGATGGACTTGAATTCGGCATCCACCTCCTTGTCCTGACGCACCACCTCGGTGGCGCTGGCGAGATCCATGCGCGCCAGCGCGTCCAGCGTGCGGCGCAGCATGTCCACTGCCATCGAGGCCGCGTGCCGCAGTTCGACGCGCGGCACGAAGATGGCGTCGGACTCGAGGATGTGACGTCCCATCTTGGCGATCTTCTTCGCCTCGTCGCCGATGCGCTCCAGATCGGTGATGGTCTTCACCACCGACATGATGACGCGCAGGTCGCTGGCGGCCGGCTGGCGCTTGGCAATCAGGTGATTGCAGGCGTCGTCCAACTCGATCTCCATCGCATTGACCTTCTTGTCGTTGGCGATCACTTCTTCGAGCAACGGCAGGTTGCGCTCGATCACGCCGCGCATCGCGTGTTCGATTTGCTGTTCGATCAGGCCGCCCATCTGCAGCAGGCCGGTGCGGACGCTTTCGAGTTCGGCATCGTAGCGTTTGGAAATGTGTTCGCTCATGACGTCAGATCCTGAAAGTATTGAGTGTTCGACCCCGTGCGGGCGTCGATGTTCAGGCGTGCAGCGTGCGCACGCCGTCGGCTGACGACACCAGCGCAAGGTCGGCGCGTCGGCGGGCGAACAGCCCGTTGGTCACGGTACCGGTCAGATGGTCGAGTTCGCTCTCGAACAGTGCCGGTTCGGCGATCTTCAGCCCTGCAACGTCCAGGATGAGATTTCCGTTGTCGGTGACGAAGCCTTCACGCAGCTTCGGTACGCCGCCGAGCTTGGCCAGTTCGCGTGCGACCAGGCCGAGTGCCATCGGAACGACCTCGATCGGCAGCGGGAAGCGCCCCAGCATGTCGACGCACTTCGAACTGTCGGCGATGCAGACGAAACAGTCGGACGCGGCGGCGACGATCTTCTCCCGCGTCAGCGCACCGCCACCGCCCTTGATCAGGTTGAGGCCGGGGTCGATCTCGTCGGCACCGTCGACATAGACCGGTATGCGGCGGCCGGAGGCGATCGCCTCGTCCAGCGTCAGCACCTTGATGCCGTGCCCGCGCAGGCGGGCGGCGGACGCTTCCGAACTGGCGATCGCGCCAGCGATCTCGATCTTCTCGGCGGCCAGCAGGTCGATGAAGTGGTTGGCGGTGGAGCCGGTACCCACACCCAGCAGGTCGCCCTGTATGACGTGGGGCAGGGCAGCGCGGGCTACGGCAATCTTCAGTTCATCGGCGGTCATCGAACGGAGTCCTCGGTATTCAGGCGGCCTTGCCATCGTCGTGGATGAAGGCCTTGTATGCAAGATGCGGAATCAGCAGGTGCAAGGGCATTCTAAGCCAGTGGCTGCGCGCGTAGAGGATCTGCCGGCGCGCGCGACGCCACGGAGAATCGCTGCTCGGGTGCAGCGGATACATCGACGCGTCGATCAAGTGGTCGGTCAGCGCACCGGTCGGACGGGCCGCCAGTCGCTTGCGGCCTTCGCTCGCCACCGCCTCGGGAATGTCGGTGCCGAAGATCCGCTGCGCGAAGCGCAGTGTCAGCAGTACCGGATACTCGAGTTGCTGCGCGCGTGCGCGCGGCAGAAGTGCTGTCCAGAATCCGGGCTCCGGCGAGAACTCGTCCAGCAGGCAGTGCAGGTCGTAGAGATCGCGCAAGCCCTTCTGCAACTCGCCGAAGAACAGGTGGCAGGCCGAGTGCATCACCATGTCGACCGGTGACAGCACGTGGAACACATCCGGGCAGTGCGGCAAGGCGACCGGACGCGCGTCGGCGATCAGCTGTGCCGCGTCGGGAATGTGGCCGGAGGTCGGCGGCACGATGGTGTGGTGCAGGTCGATCACGGTGCCACGCGTCATGTGCTCGATCGGCGGCAGCTCGTGCATCCACTCCCGGTAATAGCGCTGGTCGTAGGAATTCAGGTGGGTCGGGCGCCAGCCACAGCGAAACAAGGCGCCTTCGGCACGCTCGATGACGTCCTTTGCCACCATCAGGTCGATGTCGTTGAACAGGCGCGAACGTCCTGCGCGCAGGCCGGCTGCGGCATAGGCGGCGCCCTTGAGCAGCAGCACCGGCTGGCCGAGCGACTGCAGCGCGTCGCCGATCACCGCCAGTTCATTCAGCAGCGAATCGCGGTGCAGCGCGGCGATGCGCAGCGCTGCGTCGAGATGGAAACGGACCTGCGGCGGCACGCGCTCGATGCGCCCGGTGTCGTGCAGCCGCTCGGCCAGTTGACCGAGCAGATCGCTGGTGCGCGCCTGCCCGATCAGGGCTTCCCAGTCGCGCGCGTCGAAGCGTTCGGTGAATTCGGGTGTGGCGAGTGTTCTCGCCAGGTGGGTGTCCGTCTGTCGGCTCATGTTCCGGTCGGGGCGCAGCGGCCGGCGGTGCCGGCCCGCCTCAGGCGCTACGCGTGCAGATCGATTCGAGTGCCGGCACGATCTGGTCGAGCGAGCCGTAACGCGCAGTGTAACCGTCGCAGCCATCGACCAGACGGCCCATCGCCTCGAAGCCGGTGACGCCGAGGCGCGGATAGTTGAAGGAGTTGCTCACCAGCTGCATGAAGGTGTGCGCCTTGCCGTTTGCTTCGATGTCCAGTGCATGACCGGCCGCGAATTGCGGAAACAGGATCCAGCGCGGTTGCACCGGTTTCAGCGCCGCCTCGACGCTGGCGCGCGGCGCGCGCATGTGCGCCACCGTGCCCTTGGCGGTGTCGTGGGCGATCGGGCCGATCACCGGCTGGCCCGGGAGCTGGCGGACGATGTCTATCGACTGGTTCTTCAGACTGACCGGTCGCGGCAGCGGCATCAGCAGACCGTCGTCGAGGCCGACCATCGCCAGTTCGTCCGACAGCAGGCGCCAGCCGCGCAGTGCCAGTGCGGCGCACAGCGTGCTCTTGCCCGACCCGGGCGGCGCGGCCATGACGAGGCCCAGCCCGTCGCGCTCGAGCACGGCGGCGTGGATGATGAGGTAGTGCTGGGCGTGGTTGGTGAATACCCAGTTCAGGCCCCACTCGAGCATGGCGACCGCCTGATCGCCGGGCAGCGGCTTGAAGGGCTGCATGCCCTCGAAGCGGAAGATGGCCTGCGGACGCACATAGCGACGCAGTCCGCTGCTGCGCACTTCGACCGGGTAATCGCAGAAATCGTCGTCCGACGCGACCGGGTAGTCAGCGTAAAGTGCGTGCAGACCTTCCGCGATCGAATCGAAGTTGGAGCGGATGCCCGCGACGAAGCGGCCGAGCTGCAGCCGCAGACCGTTGCGGCTGCGCAGCCGCTGACGCAGTTCGGCGGGGGGCAATGCAGAGAGCTGGAGGCGTTGCGACACGGGCCGTTCAGCCTGCGGCATGCACAATGCCGTGCCGTGCAAGAGCATCCAGCAGTTCGGAAAGCGGCAGGTCGTCATCAGACGGCAGCACTTCGGCCAGCGCATCCGTGTCGGCCGGACCGGCCTTCAGCCGTGCGACGATGGCGCCGGCAGTGGGCGCGAGCATTGTCGTGGTCGTGGTTCTCGCGTTGTACAGCACTGACCCGTCTGGCCAGTTCAGAACCGACATGGCCTCCGGCGTCACCAGAGACCACTGCACTGCGGTCACGTCGCGATCAGCCGTTCTGGCCTTCGCACCAGACGCCCGAGGTATAGACATCGACCTTGGAAATGAAGGACTCCAGGGCACTGACGCCGCCGCTGAATGCGGTCTGGAAGGCAGAGATCACCGCCTCAGGCGACTGCATGCCGATGACCGGGTAGCGGTTGCCGTAGTACTGCGCGTTGAGCAGCGCCGCCACGGCGTGGAAGGCGCAGGTCTTCATGTTGTCGATCTTGTTGGTCGGGCACCAGCCGCCGCTCATCGTCTTGTCGTAGATCACGCCGGTCTTGTCGATCGCCTCGCGCAGCGTTTCATTCTTCGACGGCTTGAAGAAGGCCACGCCGAACACGCTGTTGAAGTACTGGCCTTGCGCGTAGATGAAGGGGATGAGGTCCGGGTTTTCCCAGATCTTCTTGCCGTTCCTGTTGCCCCAGAAGCCGGGGCTGCAGCCGCAGGGGCGCGGCGTGCCGTCACGCGACAGGTTGCCGGAAGCGATTTCCGAGCCGGTGCAGGTGCCCCACGTGCCGGTGCCGAAAGCGGAACGGCTCGCCACCGACAGCAGCACACCGGCGCCCGCTGCACCGCCGCGGGTCAGACGCCGCCGCGCGGCATCCACTTGCTCGGTCTGCGGGGTGGGGACTGCGTCGGTCTGGCTGTTCTTGTCGAGCTCGTTCATTTGATTTCACCGATAAGGCACGTTGCCGCGGATGTTAGCGCGCTTGTCCGTACTGGCGCGCCGACTTGATCACGGCGACCTGAGGATGCGCAGCTTGCATCAGGCGATCGTTGGATAGCCGATGACTAGCAAGAAGCGGACCGCTTGTGATTTTTCCATGTAAGTGAATGATTGAATGTGTGTTTTCATATTTTTTCAATCATTGCGCCGGGGCTTGCCGGGGGGACTGTAAATTTCGCCGACGGCCGCTGCCGGACAGCCTGCAAGGCCTGCCCGGCAGCGGGTCGGACGCGCGCCGCAGCGCTGTGTCAGCGGCGTAGCGGCGGCAGGTCGGTGCAGCTGCCTTCGGCCACTTCCGCTGCGAGGCCGATCGATTCGCCCAGCGTCGGGTGCGGGTGGATGGTGTGGCCGATATCGACCGCGTCGGCACCCATCTCGATAGCCAGCGCCACTTCGCCTATCATGTCGCCGGCCGAGGTGCCGACGATGCCGCCGCCGACGACGCGGTGGGTTTCCGCGTCGAAGATGAGTTTGGTGAAACCCTCATCCCGACCGTTGGCGATGGCTCGTCCGCTCGCTGCCCACGGGAATTTGCCGACGGTCACCTTGCGGCCCTGGGCCTTCGCGTCGTCCTCGGTCAGGCCGACCCAGGCGACTTCCGGATCGGTGTAGGCGACCGACGGAATCACCGTGGCGTCGAAGTGGCGCTTGTGGCCGGCGATCACTTCCGCCGCGACGTGGCCTTCGTGCACCGCCTTGTGCGCCAGCATGGGCTGGCCGACGATGTCGCCGATGGCGTGGATGTGCGCCACATTGGTCCGCATCTGGCTGTCCACCGGGATGAAACCACGCTCGTCCACGTGCAGACCGGCCGCTTCCGCGTTCAGCTTGCGGCCATTCGGCGAGCGGCCGACCGCCACCAGCACGCGGTCGTAGGTCTGCGGCCCGGCCGGCGCCTTGGCGCCTTCGAAACTGACCTTGATGCCTTCGGCCGTCGCTTCGGCGCCGGTCACCCGGGTGTTCAGCATGACCGCGTCGAAGCGGTGAGCGTTCTTCTTCTCCCACACTTTGGCCAGATCGCGGTCGGCGCCCTGCATCAGCCCGCCGGTCATTTCGACCACGTCGATGCGGGCACCCAGCGTCGAGTAGACGGTGGCCATTTCGAGGCCGATGATGCCGCCGCCGATCACCAGCATGCGCTTCGGAATGTCGGCCAGCAGTAGTGCGCCGGTTGAATCGACGACGCGCGGGTCGTCCGGCATGAAAGGCAGTTTCACCGCCTGGCTGCCGGCGGCGACGATGCAGTGGCCGAACTTCAGCACCTTCTTCTCGCCCGTTTCAGCCTTGCCGTCGCCGGTGGTCAGTGCGATCTCGACATGGTTCGGATCGACGAAGCGGGCGGTGCCGCGCAACACTTTCACCTTGCGTGCCTTGGCCATGCCGGCCAAGCCGCCGGTCAGCTTGCCGACCACCTTGTCTTTCCAGCCGCGCAATGCGCCGAGATCCACTTCGCGCGCGCCGAACTTGATGCCGTGCGCGGCCAGCGCTTCGGCCTCGTCGGCGACGGCTGCTACGTGCAGCAGCGCCTTGGACGGGATGCAGCCGACGTTCAGGCAGACGCCGCCCAGCGTGGCGTAGCGCTCGACAATGACGACATCCAGACCGAGGTCGGCGGCGCGGAAGGCAGCCGAGTAGCCGCCGGGGCCGCCACCGATCACCAGCACGGCGCAGCTTTCATCGACCTTGGCCGGTGCGCTGCCGGTGGCGGCCACCGGCGCGGCGGCTGCGGCCGGTGCAGGGGCCGGGGCGACCGGTGCAGCCGACGGTGCCGGTGCCGGCGCCGCTTCGGCTGCGCCGACGGGGTCCATCGTCAGCACCACGCTGCCTTCCGATACGCGGTCGCCTACCTTCACCAGCAGTTCGACGATGCGGCCGGCCTGCGGCGCGGGGATGTCCATCGTGGCCTTGTCGGACTCGAGCGACATCAGCGGCGCGTCCGCCTCTACTGTGTCGCCCGGTTTCACCATGATTTCGATGACGGGCACGTCCTTGAAGTCGCCGATGTCGGGGATTTTTACAGTCAGTGTGCTCATGGCCGTTCCCCTCACATCAGTACGCGACGCATGTCGGCCAGCAGCGCGGCGACATGGGCGTTGAAGCGGGTAGCCGCTGCGCCGTCGATCACGCGGTGATCGGCGGTCAGTGACAGCGGCAGTATCAAGCGCGGCTGGAAGGTCGAGCCGTCCCACACCGGTTTCATCGTGGTGCGGCTGACGCCGAGGATGGCGACCTCCGGCGCATTGATGATGGGCGCGAAGCCGGTGCCGCCCAGACCACCGACGCTGGAAATCGTGAAGCAGGCGCCCTGCATTTCCGCAGCGGACAGCTTGCCGTCGCGGGCCTTGGCCGCCAGTTCGCCGCACTCGGCTGCCAGCTGCGCCACGCCCTTTCTATCCGCGTCGCGGATGACCGGCACCACCAGACCGCCCGGCGTGTCGGCGGCGAAGCCGATGTGGCAGTACTGCTTCATGATCAGCGCCGGTTCTTCCGCCTGCAGGTCGATCGAGCTGTTGAACTCGGGGAATTTCTTCAGCGCCGCGCACACCGCCTTGATGATGAAGGCCAGCATGGTGAGCTTGACTCCGGCCTTGGCCTGTTCCGCGTTGATCTGCTGGCGGAAGGCTTCGAGGTCGGTCACGTCCGCTTCTTCGTGGTAGGTGACCGCCGGGATCATGACCCAGTTGCGCGCGAGATTGGCCGCCGACAGCTTGCGGATGCGCGATAGCGGCTTGCGTTCGATTTCGCCGAACTTCGTGAAATCGACCTTAGGCCAAGGCAGCAGATCCAGTCCGCCACCGCCGCCGGTCGCGGCCGGCGCGGTCGCCGGCGCCTGCAGCGCGCCCTTGACGAAGGCGTTGATGTCTTCGCGCGTGATGCGGCCTTTCGGACCGCTGGCTTTCACACGGGCGAGATCGACGCCCAGTTCGCGCGCATAGGCGCGCATCGACGGGCTGGCGTGCGCCTTCTTGCCGCCCACCAGTTCAGCGGCGATGTCGGCGGCACTGGGCAGCGCGACCGCGCCGGTGGCCGGCGTGTAGTCGCCGCGGGCCGACTGTGTGGTCGTGGCCGGTGCGGCGCCGGCCGATGCAACTGGAGCGGCGACCGGCGCGGCGGCGACAGCCGCTGTCGGCGCCGGCGCCACGGCGGCCGCAACAGGCGCCGATGCGGGCGCCGGCGCAGCGGCGGGTGCGGCGGCGGGCGCCTCGCCCACCTCCATCGTGCCGATCACGCTGCCCTGCGACACGCGGTCGCCGACCTTCACCGTGATCTGGCCGATCACGCCGGCGTGCGGCGCCGGAATGTCCATCGTGGCCTTGTCCGATTCGAGTGATACCAGCGGCGCGTCGGCTTCGACGCGGTCGCCGGGTTTGACCATCACTTCGATGACGGAGACATCGGAGAAGTCGCCGATGTCGGGTACTTCAATATTGATCGTGCTCATTCAAGCCTCGCATTCGATGCGGCCGCGCACAGCGCGACCGGGGCGTGGGTGTTGAAGGCCGACCGCCGAACGGCGCGGACAGGTCCGGTCACCGCGGACAAAGACCGTGAAGCGTCTTCATCCGGGGCGATCAGCCGTGTCGGCGTCGATCCGCGGTCCGCTTCTTCCGACTCAGACGTACAGCGGGTTCGGCTTGGTCACGTCCAGACCGTAGCGCGCGATGGCGTCCGCCACCTTCGCCCGGTCCAGCGCACCGTCGTCGGCCAGCGCCTTCAGCGCCGCCACCGTCACCCAGTGTCTGTCCACCTCGAAATGCGAGCGCAGCGCCTCGCGCGTGTCCGAGCGGCCGAAGCCGTCGGTGCCCAGCACGACGTAACGACGCGGCACGTAGGCGCGGATCTGCTCGGCGAACAGGCGCACGTAGTCGGTCGCCGCGATCACCGGGCCGCGCGTGTCGCGCAGGCAGTTCTCGACGTGCGAGGCGCGCGGCGTCTCCAGCGGGTTGAGCAGGTTCCAGCGTGCGCAGTCGGCGCCGTCGCGGGCCAGTTGCGTGAAGCTCGGGCAGGACCAAAGATCGGCTTCGACGCCCCAGTCGTTCTTCAGCAGGTCGGCGGCGGCGATCACTTCGCGGAAGATGGTGCCGCTGCCGGTCAGCTGTACGCGCGGGCCGTTGGAGGCAGCACCGCGGCGAAACAGGTACATGCCCTTCAGGATGTCCGCCTCGGCACCTTCCGGCATCGCCGGGTGCTCGTAGTTCTCGTTCATCACCGTCAGGTAATAGAACACGTCCTCCTGCTCGGCCATCATGCGGCGAAGACCGTCCTGCACGATCACCGCGACTTCGTACGAGAAGGTCGGGTCGTAGCTGATGCAGTTCGGCACCGCGCCCGACCACAGGTGGGAATGGCCGTCCTCGTGCTGCAACCCTTCGCCGTTCAGCGTGGTGCGACCGGCCGTGCCGCCGACCAGGAAACCGCGCGAGCGCTGGTCGCCCGCGGCCCAGATCAGGTCACCGATGCGCTGGAAGCCGAACATCGAATAGAAGATGTAGATCGGAATCGTCGCCACCCCATGCACCGAGTAGGCGGTGGCGGCGGCGATCCAGTCGCTCATGCCACCGGCTTCGTTGATGCCTTCCTGCAGGATCTGGCCGGTCTTCGACTCCTTGTAGAACATGAGCTGGTCGGCGTCCTGCGGCACGTACTTCTGGCCCTCCTGGTTCCAGATGCCGATCTGCCGGAACATGCCTTCCATGCCGAAGGTGCGCGATTCGTCGGGCACGATGGGCACCACGCGCTTGCCGATGTGCGGGTCGCGCAGCAGGATGTTCATGATGCGCACGAAGGCCATCGTGGTGGACAGTTCGCGGCCTTCACCGGACGCCTTCAGCAGCGCATCGAAGGCCGACAGCGGGGGCACTTCGAGCGGTTCGGCCTTGGAGCGACGCTGAGGCAGGTAGCCGCCGAGCGCCATCCGGCGCTCGCGCATATAGGCCACTTCCTTCGAGTTCTCGTCGAACTTCAGGTAGGGCAGCGATTCCAGCTCGCTGTCTTTGATCGGCAGGTCGAAGCGGTCGCGGAATTCGCGCAGCGATTCCAGATCGACCTTCTTCTGCTGGTGCGAAATGTTCTGCGCCTCGCCCGAGCCGCCCATGCCATAGCCTTTGATGGTCTTGGCCAGAATGACGGTGGGCTGGCCGGTGTGGTTCACTGCCGAGTGGTAGGCGGCATACACCTTGTGCGGATCATGACCGCCGCGGTTCAGGCGGAAGATGTCGTCGTTGCTCCAGTTGGCGACCATGGCCGCCAGTTCCGGATACTTGCCGAAGAAGTGCTCGCGCACATAGGCGCCGTCGCGCGCCTTCATGGTCTGGTATTCGCCGTCGACCACTTCCATCATGCGCTGCGCCAGCAGGCCGGTCTTGTCCTGTGCCAGCAGCGGATCCCAGTAGCTGCCCCACAGCAGCTTGATCACGTTCCAGCCGGCGCCGCGGAAATCGCCCTCCAGTTCCTGGATGATCTTGCCATTGCCGCGCACCGGGCCGTCGAGGCGCTGCAGATTGCAGTTCACGACGAAGATCAGGTTGTCGAGCTTTTCGCGTGCCGCCATCGCGATCTCGCCCAGCGTTTCCGGCTCGTCGGTCTCTCCGTCGCCGATGAAGCACCACACCTTGCGGCCTTCGGTGTTGGCGATGCCACGGTCCTGCAGATACTTCATGAAGCGGGCCTGGTAGATGGCCTGCAGCGGGCCCAGGCCCATCGACACCGTCGGGAACTGCCAGAAGTCCGGCATCAGCCACGGGTGCGGGTAGCTCGACAGGCCCTTGCCACCGACTTCCTGGCGGAAGCTGTCGAGTTGCGCCTCGCTCAGCCGGTCCAGCATGAAGGCGCGGGCGTAGATGCCGGGTGCCGAGTGGCCCTGGAAGAACACCAGGTCGCCGCCATGCGTCGGGCTGGGGGCGTGCCAGAACCAGTTGAAGCCCACGTCGTACAGCGTGGCGCTGGAGCCGAAGCTGGCGATGTGGCCGCCAACGTTGGTGTCCTTGTTCGCGCGCAACACCATGGCCATCGCATTCCAGCGGATGTAGCTGCGGATGCGGTGTTCGATCTCGTAATCACCGGGTGCCTGCACCTGCTTGCCGGCCGGGATGGTGTTTACATAGGCGGTGGTGGCCGAGTACGGAATGTTGATGCCGGCGCGCCGCGACAGCTCGGTCAGCCGCTCGATCAGGTAATGCGCACGCTGCTCGCCGGCGTGTTCGATCACGCCTTCCAGCGCGTCGAGCCATTCCTGGGTTTCGACGGCGTCCGGGTCGGAAGCGAGCAGGGGATTGGGTAGTGCAGACATCCAGGGTTTCTCCTCTTTTTTGATCGAGCCGTTCGATCAGATGCACCGCCGATGCACAACCCGGCCGGGGCATGGAGCCCGCCCGGGGTCGTCAGCGTGCCGGGCGAGGAGATGCTCGTCCGAGGCGCCTGTCCGTCTGCGCATGGGTGATGCAAGTGTCGACAGCTCTGAAGCGGCAGCGGGTAGCTGCCATGGCAGCGTCGAACGCAGGGATCGCCCGCGTCGACGTGTCGCAATTATGGACACCCCCCGGACTTGCCGCCAGTGGTGGAAAACCGAAATCCGGTCGTCCGGCCGCAAAAAAGCGGGCAACTCCGGGGCCGGAGTGCCCGCAACCGAGGAGATCGTCTGGTCTTGTACAAGACCCGGATGGCGTACGACGGGTGAAGGATCGCCTCACCCGGATCGCGCGTCAGCCGTGCTGTATGTAGGCCACGTGGGTTTCCGTGTACTCGTACAGCCCGTGCTTGCCGTCGGCCCCGCCTATGCCCGACTTGCGGCGGCCGGCGTGGAAACCCTGCATCGCTTCGAAGTTCTCGCGATTGACATAGGTCTCACCGAACTGCAGATCGCGGATCGCGCGCATTGCAGCGTTGAGGTCGCGCGTATAGACCGACGAGGTCAGGCCGTAGTCCGACGCGTTGGCGTGAGCCACCGCCTCGTCCAGATCGTCGACCAGCTGCACCGGCAGCACCGGGCCGAAGATTTCCTTGCGCATGATGTCCATGTCGGCGTGGCAGTTGATCAGCACGGTGGGTTCGTAGTGATAGCCGGACGCGCGGTCGGCGATCTGGCCGCCGAGCACGCACTGGGCGCCGTCGCGCTTCGCCTGTTCGACCATGGCGGCGACCTTGTCCAGGCCTTCCTTGTTCACCAGCGGGCCCATGTCGATGCTCTGGTCGGCGATCGGGTCGCCGTAGCGGGTCGCCGCCATCTTCGCGGTGAGCTTGGTGATGAACTCGTCGGCCACTGCGCGCTGCACGTAGATGCGCTCGGCGCAGTTGCACACCTGTCCGGTGTTGATGACGCGCGAGGCGGTGATCGCGGTCGAGGCGAGATCGAGGTCGGCGTCGGCCAGCACGATGGCCGGCGCCTTGCCGCCCAGTTCCAGATTGACGCGGGTCAGGTTGCGACCGGCGGCCTGCATGATGCGACTGCCGGTCTCCACGCTGCCGGTGAAGCTCACCATGTCGATGGCACGGCTGCCGGTCAGCGCGGCGCCGGTGGTTTCACCGCGGCCGCCGACCAGATTGAACACGCCGCGCGGCAGTTCGGCGGCATGTACCAGCTTGGCGAACAGGAAGGCGTTGAGCGGTGTTTCCTCGCTCGGCTTGATCACGATGGTGTTGCCGGTGACCAGCGCTGGCGCCATCTTGCGGGCGATCAGGAAGAGCGGGAAGTTCCACGGCAGCACGCCGGCAACCACGCCGACCGGCTTGCGCAGCAGGAATATGCTTTCGCCCGGGCGGTCGCTGGTGAGCACCTCGCCTTCGATGCGGCGTGCCCATTCCGCCATGTAGTCGAGGTAGTCGGCAGTGAAGTCGACCTCGACCCGCGCCAGGCCCAGCGTCTTGCCCTGTTCCAGCGTCAGCAGGCGCGCCATCTCCTCGCGCACGCCGCGCAGGCCTTCGGCCACCTTGCGCAGCCAGCCGGCGCGCTGGATGGCCGGCAGCTTCGCCCACAGGGGCTGCGCCGCGCGGGCGGCGGCGATCGCACGCTCGACCGCGGCGACGCCGGCTTCCGGCACCGTGTCGAGCAAGGCGTGCGTGGCCGGATTGAACACCTCGATGCGGGTGGCGACGTCGGCCTCGTCGAAGCGTCCGTCGATGTAATTGTGATGGGTACTCATTGCAGCTTCTCCTTGGGACGGAAATCAGGCGGCACGCGTCATGCGTTTGCCGAAGGACTCGGACAGGTAACCGAAGGTGAGGCCGGCGACCCAGGTCAGGCCGACGAACAGCGCCTTCTCGAAGGTGTCGCCGGTGGCGCCGAAATAGGTGGCCGCGCCAAGGAAGGCGGCCGGTGTGTAGGACAGCGCCGCGACGTCGGCCATCGCCACCAGCACGAAGGCCAGCACCGCGACCAGCAGCGCCAGCGCCGGCAGGCTGCCGCCGGCCAGCGCGACCAGCCACATCGTGCCGGCGGTCAGCACGACGCCGGCCAGCGCGGCGAAGGCCGACTTGCCGAGCGCCTGACTGCCGCCGCCGGCGGCGAAGAAGGTGGCCCAGGCGACGAAGCCTATCCACGGGTTCAGCTGCAGGTTCGGCATGCCGATGCTCAGGCAGACCCACAGTGCGACCAGCAGGGCGATGCTCAGTGCGAGTGCGTGCAGCAGTTTCATTTGATGCCTCCTTGAGTGAGGCCGGAGGCGCGCCGCGGCACGCCTCCGGCCGGGACTTACCAGACGTAGGCGTACTTGATGTTGATGCTGTTGTTGACCGGCCGGTTCTCGCCCTCGATGCCGTGCGAGTAGCGCAGCGCGATCGACTGGTTACCGTAGTAATGGAACATCACGCCGAGCGAACCATCGAAGCCCCACGAGTCATCGGCGCCGTTGCGGCCGCTGATGCGCTCGTAGTCGACACCGGCGAACGGCTCCAGCCAGTCGTTCACGCGGTAGCCGAAGCGGTTGTTGGTGTGCCACAGCATGCCCGGGCGATTGCCGTCGTCGCGCCGGCTCTGCGCGACGAAGCCCAGGTCGCCGGTCCAGCCGATGCGCTCGGTCAGCGGCACATACCACAGCAGGCTGGACAGGTTCTTCCAGTTGGTGTCGCTGACGTCCTTGTCGCCGATCGGGATCTGCAGGAAGGTCTGGAAACCCAGGGTCGAACCGGGCGTCGGCTTGTACCAGATGGCCGCGCCGGTGATGGTGTCGCCGAAACCGCTGATGTGCCGCGCGTCCGGGTCGACGGCGTCGCGGTTGCGGATGCCCACCGTCGGCTGGATGACCTCGAAGGCCAGACCGATGTTGCGGTTCGACTCGGGCGTCCAGAAGCGCACGTACTTCGACAGGCCGATGATCTTCTGCGCGCTGTTGCCGCGCTGACGGTCGCCGTCGTTGTCGAACAGACGACTGTCGCGCTGCACGGTGGCGTACTGCACGAACACGTTGAACGGCTGGTCGAAATTGACCGGCAGGTCGTACTCGTGCGGACCGATCACGTCGAAGGTGGTCTGTGCGCTGGCGCTGCCGGACAGCAGCGCCAGTGCGATACCGGCAGCGGAGACGACAGCCTTTGCGGCGCGGGCGGGAGTGATTGCAGCAGTGCTCATGAGGGTATGTCCTTGTTATGGTTTGTCAGGCGGGCGCACGGTGGGCCGGGCGCCCCGGCCGATCACTTCCTGGGTAGCTTGAACACCCAGATGACGCCGCCCTGCGGCACGGTGGTCTTCTTGTCGAGCACTGCATTGAAGGCGCCCTGCATGCGTTCGGCATCGACGCCCCAGCCCGACTGCACGGCGATGTACTGTTCGCCGTCGACCTCGAAGCTGGAGGGCACGCCGGTCACGCCCGAGTTGGTCGGGAATTCCCACAGCAGCTTGCCGGTGCTGGCGTTGAAAGCGCGGAACTTGCGGTCGTTGGTGCCGCCGCCGAACACCAGGTTGCCGGCCGTGGTCATCAGCGGGCCCCAGTTCATTTCCGGGTAGGTGTGGGTCCACACCTTCTTGCCGGTCTTCAGGTCCCAGGCCTGGACTTCGCCGATGTGCACCTTCGACTCCGGCGTCATGCGCACATTGGTGAGCACGTTCTCGATCGACACGCCGAGGTAGAGATCGCCCTTGTTGTACTTGACCGGTTCGCCGGTCAGTTCCGAGCACAGATTGTTCTGCGCCGGGATGTAGAGCAGGCCGGTATGCGGGTTGTAGGCCTCGGGCGGCCAGTCCTTGCCGCCCCACAGCGAGGGGCAGAAGTTCACCGTCTTGCCGGTGGCCGGGATGCGCGCCGGGTCGTAGGTCGGGCGGCCGGTCTTCGGGTCGAGCTGTGTGAATACGTTCTGCGTGACGTAGGGCCAGGCATCGACGTAATTCACCTTGCTGTCGGTGCGCTCCAGCATCCACAGGTAGCCGTTGCGGCCGGCGTGCACCAGCGACTTCACCTTCCTGCCCTTGTGCTCGAGGTCGATCAGCAGCGGGGCGGATACCTCGTCCCAGTCCCACGAGTCGTTGTGGTGGTACTGGTGGTAGCCCTTGAGCTTGCCGGTGTCGACGTCCAGCGCCAGCACCGAGTTGGCGTACAGGTTGTCGCCGCTGCGCGTGTCGGCCATCCACGGGCCGGCGTTGCCGACGCCCCAGAAGGCGAGGTTGGTGTCCGGGTCGTAGGTGCCGGTGATCCACACCGAGCCGCCGCCGCGCTTGTAGGTATCGCCCGGCCAGCTGTCGCCGCCCGGTTCGCCGGGGCCGGCGATGGTGTAGGTGCGCCACGCTTCCTTGCCGGTGTCGGCATCGAAGGCGGCGACGAAACCGCGGATGCCGTACTCGCCACCCGAACTGCCGATCATGATCTTGCCCTTGGCCGCCAGGGGCGCCAGCGTCATGTAGTAGCCGGACTTCCAGTCGGCGACCGCGGTTTTCCACACCTCCTTGCCGGTCTTCGCGTCGAGCGCGACCAGGAAGGCGTCGGTGGTGGCGATGTAGACGCGGTCACCGTACAGCGCGACGCCGCGGTTGGTCGGGTGCAGCTGCTGCAGCTCGTCCGGAATGGTCTTCTTGTAGCGCCAGATCTCGCGGCCGGTCTTCGCTTCCAGACAGATGACCTGGTTGTTCGGCGTGGCGACGAACATGTAGCCGTTGTTCACGATGGGCGGCGCCTGATGCCCTTCGGTCATGCCGGTCGAGAACGCCCAGGCCAGCTGCAACTTGTCGACGTTCCTGTCGCTCACCTGCTTGAGCGGGCTGTAGCCCCAGCCGGCGTAGTTGGCGCGGTACATCAGCCAGTTCTGCGCCTCAGGCTTGTTCAGCCGAGCGTCGGTCACCGGCGTGTAGGCCGGCAGCGCACCGGCCACCAGCGGTGCGAGCAGTGCCGCCGCGAGGGCGGTCCGCTTCATCATGGTTCTCATGCTTCCTCCTGTGTTTTAGGGCGAAGGTGTGGTCGCGCCTCGTGGGTGCGACCGCTGCTGCAGCCCGGACGCTTCGCCTTGTGACGTCCGGGCGGTGTAAAGCGGGATTGGCCGGTCAGCCCTTGCGCACGCCGGGAACGGAGCTGAACGCGCCGGCCACCACCAGCTCGCCGTTCTCGCTCTTCAACGGCAGCCAGGGCAGCGCGCGTCCGGCCGGACCGGCGGTGACGGCGCCGGCCTTCAGCGGATCGAACTTCGAGAAATGGCAGAAACAGAACATCGCGCCGCCGTTGGCGTCCCACTCGCTGACCTCGCAGCCCTGGTGGGTGCACACCGCCGAGTAGGCGAGCACGCCGTCGGCGCTGCGGGCACGGGTTTCTTCGTCGAGCGAAGCCGGGTCGAAGCGCATCAGGATGACGCGACCCAGACGGCTGCCGTCGCGCACCAGCGCATCGGTCGCGGCGAAGGGCAGTGCGCGCACCGGCTTGCTGGCGAGCGGAATGTCGGCCGCCTTCAGCGGCTGCGGCGTGCCCTCTTCGTCCATGCGTACCAGGCGGTCACCCGGTTGCGGCGGCAGGTCGGCCGGCTCGCTGGCCTGCGCGCCACGCAGGCCGCCGCCGAGCATGACGGTGACCGCGATGGCGGCCTTCATTGCATCGCGACGCTGCATGCAGCAGGGGGCGCACGCGCTGTCGGCGATTTTTTTCGTGTTGTCCTTGTCCATGGTCTCCTCGCAGGTTCGGTGTGGCGAACAGCCTTGGAGCGAGCGGCGTGCCATGTGCCGGACGTGGCTTCGATATGCGGATGGGCTGTGTTGCAGACGTGTTTCAAACGACGCAGTGACGCCGAATTTGCCCGCCAGCGCAGGGAGTCCATCCCGCGGGCGAGCCCGATCGAGGGCGGCGGGATTTCCCGCTCAGGTGAGACGGAATCTCACTTGAAGTGAGACAAATCCTTGTAATTCAGTGGCTTGCATGGGTGTGAAGATGCTGCGGTGCAGCGGAGATTCCGCTTGAAGCGCGCGGAAGGCGTCTCCTACACTGTCGCGAAAACAGCCGGCGGCCTGACCGCACGGCGATGACGAAAACGTGTCGGAGGAGGACGGGCCATGCGATTCAGGGACGAGTTTTCGCAACACATGCGGCGGGTCGCCGCAGCGTCGGATGCGCGCGCCGGCGCGCTCGCGCTGGCGGGCGAGGAGCGCATCGCCGATTCCTGGCGGCGCTCGCTGGAGCTCTACCGGGTGGACCCCGAAGTGCCGGCGGCGCCGCGCATCCTCAGTGCGGCGGAGGTGCGCGAGCGCTGCGGCCGCATCGAATCCTTCCTGCAGCTCGCGCGCCTGGGCGTGGGCAAGCTGCACAGCCAGATCAAGGACGCCGGCTATTGCGTGCTGATGACCGACGCCGACGGCAGCACCGTCGATTTCCGTGGCCTGCCGACCATCGATCACGAATTCAAGTCGCGCGGTTTCCGTGTCGGCGCCTGCTGGTCCGAGCAGGACGAAGGCACCTGCGGCGTCGGTACGACGCTGGTCGACCGCGCGCCCATCCTGGTACACAAGGGTGAGCATTTCCGCGCCTACAACATCGGCATCACGTGCAGCGCGGCACCGATCTTCGGTCCCGACAACGACATCATGGGCGTGCTGAACGCTTCGGCGCTGGCTTCACCGGACGACCGGCGCAGCCAGTCCGTCGTGTTCCAGCTGGTGGCGCAGAACGCCCGTTTCATCGAGAACGCCTGGTTCATCGAAGCCAACCGCCACCGGTGGACGCTACAGATCGGCGGCGCCGGTCGCGGGCTTGAACCGGAGCGCAGCTACCTGCTGGCGCTGGATGAGCGCGGCTACGTGGTGCAGGCCAATTTCCTCGCCCATGTCGAACTGCTGGAACACGCCGGTCCGCTGCCGCGTGCCTTCCACGAAGTGTTCGATCTGAGCGCCGACGAACTGCTGCGCGCGGCGCACGACCGTCCGGGCATGCCGGTCGCGTTGCGCCGGCTTACGACAGGCCAGGCGCTGTCGGCCATCGTGCGCGTGCCTGAACAGCGACGGGTCGCGCGGCGCGTGGTGCAGGGCCGCCACGACTTCAGCACGCTGACCGCGCGCGACACCCGCCTGGTCAGCGACATCCAGCGTCTGAAGCGCATCGTGAACAGCCGCCTGCCCATCCTGCTGCTCGGCGAAACAGGTTCCGGCAAGGAAGCGTTCGCGCACGCCATCCACGCGCAGAGCGAGCGGCGCGACAAGCCCTTCGTTGCGCTGAACTGCGCGGCGATTCCGGAGAACCTGATCGAGAGCGAACTGTTCGGCTACCGCGAAGGCGCATTCACCGGCGCCAAGGCGAAGGGCGAGGCGGGCAAGATCCAGCTGTCCAGCGGCGGCACGCTCTTTCTCGACGAGATCGGCGACATGCCGCTGCCGCTGCAGACGCGGCTGCTGCGCGTTCTGGCCGAGGGCGAGGTGCTGCGTCTGGGCGGCACCGAGCCGGAGAAGGTCGATCTGAACGTCATCTGCGCCACCCACCGCGACCTCGAATCGCTGGTCGCCGCCGGCCGTTTCCGCGAGGACCTCTTCTACCGGCTCAACGCCGCCACCTTCACGCTGCCGCCGCTGCGTGCGCGCAGCGACCGGCGCGACGTTCTGCAGCAGGTGTTCGATGAGGAGTGCGCTGCGGCCGGTCGCGACATCGAGCTGCCGGCGGAACTGGCAGAAGAGCTGATGGGTTACGCCTGGCCCGGCAACATCCGCCAGCTGCGCAACACGCTGCGCTATGCGGTGGCAGTGTGCGAATCGGACACGATGTCGCGCGAGCATCTGCCGGACAACATCCTGCGCGCGCTCGACGAGCCGCCACCCGCCATCGCGCTGCCGCGCAGTGACGCCGAGGCGGACGAGCGGCGGCGCATCGTCGAAGCGATGGAAGCGACCGGCTGGCGCGCCACCGAGGCGGCCGCACTGATCGGCATGCCGCGCGCCACCTTCTACCGCCGGCTCAGCCGCTACGGCCTGGGTCGAGGGCGCTTCCCGAGCCGCTGACGCAGGACATCGCGGCCGCTGTCGGGGTCGGAAGACCCCTCCCACAGAACCCGGCTCCGGCCGCGTGCCGGGCGCGATCCCTGTGGGAGCGGCCTTGGCCGCGACGCGGCGGATGCTTGCCGCCGGCGTCGATCCGGACCGCCGTCGCGATCAGGGCAGCGCGCCCGCAGCATCGGGCGCCAGCCGCGCCCGCACGAAGTCGATGTGCGCGTACATGGTGTCGCGCGCCTGCTCCGGTGCCCGTGCGCGGATCGCCTCCCACAGCGCGAAGTGCTGCTGCCACAGCGCCTCCGCCACCGCCCGGTCGCCGAAGCGTAGACCGGCATGATTCTGTGCCACGTGTTCGCGGTGCAGTGCGAGCAGATTGGCCTGCAGGTAACCGAACATCGCGTTGTGCGCAGCGGTGGCGATGGCGCCGTGCCACAGCGAATCGAGCAGCACTTCCTGCGCTTCGTCGTCGTTGCGCCGGGCGCGGCGCAGGCGGTCGATCACGCCGCGCAGCATCGTCAGGTCGGCACGCGTCGCGCGCTCAGCCGCGAGGGCGGCCGCCTCACCTTCGAGTACGCGGCGGAATTCCAGCATGTCCTTGCCAAGGTGCGGGTGTTCGGTCAGCAGCTGGCGCCACGGCGAGGTCAGCCCGCCGTGCAGGCGGTCGGTCACATAGACGCCACTGCCCACGCGGCTGGCCAGCAGTCCGCGCGCTGCCAGACGCTGCACCGCTTCGCGCAGCGTGCCGCGCGACACGCCCAGCTCATCTGCCAGCGCACGTTCGGCCGGCAGACGGGCGCCAGCGGCATAGCGGCCGTCTAGCAGGCGGCTTTCGAGTTCGCGGGTGGCGCGGTCGGCGGCGGTCGGCGGCATGGTGACGGGTGCAGAAGAATTGGTCCGACCAATTTTGCCTGAAGCAATGGCGCCGCGATCATCTCGCTCCATCGCACCCGAGGGTGCCCACCGGAGTTTCCGATGCACGCAGATCGTCCGCCGCGCCCCGATCAGGTCTATCTGTTCGGTACCTGCCTGATCGACCTCTTCGTGCCACAGGCCGGTGTCGATGCGGTACGTCTGCTGGAACGTGAAGGACTGACCGTGCATTTCCCGCACGCTCAGAGCTGCTGCGGCCAGCCCGCCTTCACCAGCGGCAACCCGGACGAGGCGCGCCGCGTGGCGGCGGCGCAGATTGCGCTGTTCGACCAGCCCTGGCCCATCGTCGTGCCGTCCGGCTCCTGTGCCGGCATGATGCGTCACCACTGGCCGACGCTGTTCGACGACGATCCGGTGATGCAGGCGCGCGCCCGCGATGTGGCCGGCCGCGTGTACGAACTGGCCGGCTTCCTGGTCGACGTGCTGCACGTCGACTACTCGGCTGCGAGCGCCGAGCCGGTCACCGTCAGCCTGCACACCTCGTGCAGTGCGCGACGCGAAATGGGTACCCGCGCGCACGGCGTGCAACTGCTGTCGGCACTGCCTGGCGTCACGCTGGACACGCATGCCAACGAATCGGAATGCTGCGGCTTCGGCGGAGTGTTCTCGCTCAAGCACGCGGACATATCGGGCGCCATCGTGCACGACAAGGTGGCCAGCCTGTCGGCGGTCTGCGAGCGCTTCGTCACCGCCGACTGCGGCTGCATGCTGAACATTTCGCACGCCGCCGAACACCAGGGTCGGGCGTTGCGCGGCGAACACCTGGCGACCTTCCTGCTGCGTCGGCTGGAGGGGCAGGCATGAGCGCGCGTGAACGCATCCTCGCCCGCCTGCGCGCGGCCGAGCCTGGCGCGCCGGTGGCGCCTCCCGACGTGGCGGCCTACTACGCGCAGCGACCACGGCTGACGCCGGGCGAGCGGCTGCAGCAGCTGTGCGCACGACTGCGCGCCTCGCGCGCCGACGTGATGGTGGCGCAGCCGGCCGAGTGGGCGCGCGTTGCGGCCGATGCGTTGCACCTGCGCGGCGTGCGTCGCCTGGCGCTGAACGGCGATGTGCGCGCCGAAGAGCTGGCGGCGACCTTGCCGCCCGTCATCGAGGCGGTGCGCTTCGACGGCGAGATCGAGTCCTGGAAGCAGGAAATGTTTGCGACCATCGACGCCGGGTTCACACCGGCCTCCGCCGGCATTGCGGCCACCGGCGCGCTGCTGCTGAACCACGGCGGCGCGCTGCCGCGCACGCTGTCGCTGGTGCCGCCGATCAGCCTGGTCTGCGTCGACGCGCGCGATCTGTACGACGACCTCCACCACGCGTCGAGCAGCCAGCGCTGGGCCGACGACATGCCGACCAACCGCGTGCTGGTGTCCAGCCCGTCGCGTACCGCAGACATCCAGCAGACGCTGGCCTACGGCGCGCACGGCCCGCGCGAACTGGTCGTGGTGGTGATCGCCGACGGAGACTTGGCATGAGTGCGCAGCCCATGCATTTCGTGTCGCCGGCGCAGTTCCGCGACCGCGTCAGCGAGGCGCTGGCCGACGAGGGGCTGCGCGACAACTTCCGCAGCGCGATGAACTTCCTGCGCGACAAGCGCGCCGGCCAGTTTCCGGACCCGGTCGAAACCGAGGCGCTGCGCGATCTTGGCGAGGCGGTGCGCAAGCACGCGCTGGCGCATCTGCCGGCACTGCTGGAGAAGCTGGAGACGAATCTGCAGGCGCGCGGCGTCGAGGTGCACTGGGCGGAAACGCCGGAGGAGGCCTGCGCCATCATCCACCGCATCGCCACCGAAGCGGGCGCGACGCGCGTGATCAAGGGCAAATCCATGGTGAGCGAGGAGGTGGAACTGAACCACTACCTCGAAGCGCGCGGCGTCGAGTGTCTCGAATCGGACATGGGCGAGTACATCGTGCAGCTGGCTGGCGAACGGCCGTCGCACATCGTCATGCCGGCCATCCACAAGACGAAGCAGGACATCGCGCGGCTGTTCGAACAGAAGATTCCGGACGCCGGCTACACCGAGGACGTCGACGCGCTGATCCGCACCGGCCGCGAGGTGCTGCGCGAGCGTTTCATGCAGGCCGACATCGGCATTTCCGGCGTCAACTTCGCGATCGCCGAAACCGGCACGCTGTGGCTTGTCGAGAACGAGGGCAACGGTCGGCTGTCGACGACGGTGCCGGACATCCACATCGCGATGATGGGTATCGAGAAGGTGGTCGATACGCTGGAACACGCGATGCCGCTGGCCAGCCTGCTGCCGCGCTCGGCCACCGGCCAGGCGGCGACCACCTATTTCAACCTGATCACCGGCCCGCGTCGGCCCGGCGATCAGGACGGGCCGCGGCGCATGCACCTGGTGCTGCTCGACAACGGCCGCACCCAGGCCTATGCCGACGCCCAGCTGCGCGCGACGCTGCAATGCATACGCTGTGGCGCCTGCATGAACCACTGCCCGGTCTATGCGCGCGTCGGCGGTCATGCCTATGGCACCACCTATCCGGGGCCGATCGGCCAGATCCTGTCGCCGCATCTGCTCGGGCTGGACGACAGCCGCGACCTGCCGACCGCCTCCAGTCTGTGCGGCGCCTGTGCCGAGGTGTGCCCGGTGCGCATCCCGATCCCCTCGCTGCTGATGCGCCTGCGTACCGAAGCCAATCGCGCGCCGGGCGCCGCGGTGGCGCAGCCGCTGGCCGGGCAGGGCGCGTCGTTCAGCGTCGGCCAGAAGCTGGTGTGGCGCTTCTGGAGCGGCATCTACGCCAGCCCGGGCCGTTACCGGCTGCTGCGCTGGGCGGCCACCCGCTTTCGCTGGCTGGCACCACGACACCAGATGGGCTGGACGCAGCACCGTACGCCGCTGCGGCCGGCCGCGCGCAGCCTGCACGATCTGATGAAGGCGCGCGGACAGCCGCGCTGAGCGGCGGCTTCAAGTTTCGGCGCGGCCTGTCGATACCCCGGGGATACCGCTGCCTCCGAGGCCGTCATGATTCCCGTGCGCAAGACCGATGTGGTGCTGGGCAAGCCCCTGCCGTATTCGCTGTACGACCAGAACAACAAGCTGCTGCTGAAAGCCGGCGTCGTGGTGCAGACGCAGAACCAGCTCGACGTGCTGAGCGAGCGCGGTCTGTACCGCGACCGCATGGCGGCCAATCAGGTGCAGGCGCCGTCCAGCATCGTGCCGGACGGTGAGCCGGCACCGGACAAGGACGGCATCCTGCTCGATCTGGAGGACATCCGGCTGCAGATCGGCGACCTGCTGCAACTGCAGGGCGCGGCCGCCGACGCACCGCGCCACGCGGTGAAGCTGCTCGGCTACGCCAAGGGGCGCAGCGTCATGGTGACGCCGCCGATGGTCGATGGTGCCTATGCCATGTTGAAGCAGGATGCCGCCGTGGTCCTGCGTTTCTTCTCCGGCAAGAGCGTGTATGCCTTCCCGGCACACGTGCTGAAGATGTCGAACACGCCCTTTCCCTACCTGCACCTGAGCTATCCGAAGAAGGTGCGCGGCATGCGCGTGCGTCGCGCCCAGCGCGCCAGCGTGCGACTGATCTCGTCGGTCACCGACATGTACGGTGCGCTGTACGCCGGCACCCTGGTCGATATCAGCAAGGGCGGCGCACTGCTGGCCGCGAAAGCCGCCCTCGGCGAAGTGGGTGACGTGCTGCAGCTGAAGTTCAGGCTGCAGTTCGACGACATCGACCAGTTCGTTCATGTCAAGGCGGGCATCCGCTCGGTACGCAGCAACCCGGAGCCGGAGAGCGAGACCCTCGCACTGCATCACGGACTCGAGTTCGTCGAGGTGCTGGGCAGCGACCGGCTGGCGCTGTCGGCCTATACCTATCAGAAGCTGATCGAAGCGAGCGACGTGGCCTGAATCTGCGCCTGTACGGACGAAATGCGGCGCAATGCCGCATCCGGGCGTAACATTCGCGCCGTCCATGCACGGAGCGACGCCATGAAATGCCCGTTCTGCAGCTCCCCCGATACCCAGGTGGTCGAAACCCGCGAAAGCGAGGATGGCGACATCATCCGTCGCCGGCGCCGCTGTGCGCACTGCGACAAGCGCTTCACCACCTACGAGCGGGTCGAGCTGAAGATGCCGCAGATCGTCAAGAAGGACGGTCGGCGCGCCGACTACGATCGCGAAAAGCTGCGCGCCAGCATGATGCTGGCGCTGCGCAAGCGCCCGGTCACCACCGAGTCGGTGGATCTGGCGATGGACCGCATCGAGGAGCGCCTGCTCACGATGGGGGTGCGCGAACTGGCGACCGACCGCCTCGGCGAACTGGTGATGCGTGAACTGAAGAAGCTCGACAAGATCGGCTACATCCGCTTTGCCAGCGTCTATCGCAACTTCGAGGATGTCGACGAATTTTCCGAGGTCGTGCGCGAGGTGACCAAACCGCCGCGCGCGCCGCGCAAGACGGGAGGCTGAATGGCGCACGACGCCTCGCTTGACACCCTTTTCATGGCGCGCGCGCTGAAGCTGGCCGCGCGTGGTCTGTGGACCACCTCGCCGAATCCGCGCGTCGGCTGCGTACTGGTGCGCGACGGGCAGATCGTCGGCGAAGGCTGGCATGAGAAGGCCGGCGAACCCCACGCAGAAGTGCATGCGTTGCGCGCCGCCGGCGAAGCTGCGCGTGGTGCGACCGCCTATGTCACGCTGGAACCCTGCAGCCACCACGGCCGCACGCCACCCTGTGCCGACGCGCTGATCAAGGCCGGCGTGGCGCGCGTGGTCGCCGCTATGCAGGACCCGAATCCGCTGGTCGCCGGCAACGGTCTGGCAAGCCTGCGCGCCGCCGGCATCGCGACCGACTGCGGCGTGCTGGAAGGCGATGCGCGCGAACTGAACATCGGTTTCGTGTCGCGCATGACGCGCGGCAAGCCCTGGGTCAGGCTGAAAACCGCCTCGACGCTGGACGGCGTGACGGCGCTGGAGAACGGCGTCAGCCAGTGGATTACCGGCGCCGCGGCCCGACGTGACGGCCACCGCTGGCGGGCACGCGCCTGTGCGGTGCTGTCCGGCATCGGCACGGTGATCGAGGACGACCCCAGCCTGACCGTGCGCGAAGTCGATACCCCGCGCCAGCCGCTGCGCATCATTGTCGACGCGCGGTTGCAGCTGACGCCGCAGGCGAAGCTGTTCGCCGACATCGAACACTCACCGCTGCTGGTGGTGTGTGCGTCGGACGATACGCCGAAGGCGCCGGCCCTGCGCGACGCCGGCGCCGAACTGCTGGTGCTGCCGAACGAGGGCGGCAAGGTCGATCTGCCCGCGATGTTCCAGGCACTGGGTGCGCGCGGGCTGAACGAGGTGCATGCCGAATCCGGCCACAAGCTGAACGGGTCGCTGATGCGCGAGGGCTGCGTGGACGAACTGCTGATGTATCTGGCGCCCACCGTGCTCGGGCGCGGCATGGGCCTGTTCAACCTTGGTCCCTTCGATACGCTGGCTCAGCGCATCGATGTCGACATCCGCGACCTGCGTGCCGTCGGCAAGGACTGGCGGCTGCTGGCCCGGCTTAGACCTTCGTCTTGAGCGCGGGCCGTTCCGCGGCATAGGCTTCGGCACAGGCTGATGTCGGGGTCAGAAGGCCCGTCCCACAGAACACCCCTCGGGTCGCCGACCGGGCGTAGTTCCTGTGGGAGCAGCCTTGACCGTCAGCGGGGGGATCAGCCTACCCGGATCGGTACGAACAGCCGGTTGTCGCCGCGCTGGATCAGCAGCGCAATGCGGCCCTTGGCCTTTTCCACCAGCCTCGCCAGTTCCTCCGCGCTGCCGACCGGCTGGCCGTTCACCGCGAGGATGGCGTCGCCCGGCTGGATGCCGGCCTGTGCGGCCGCGCCGCCGGCGTCGGCCACGACCAGACCGCGGGTGACACCCAGCTGTTGCGATTCGGCGCCGGTCAGCGGGCGCACGGCGAGGCCGAGCCGGTCGCGCACCGGTCCGCTGTCGCGGCCACCTTCTTCGAGCGCCGCCACCTCGCTGTCGCTCTGTTCGCCCAGCGTCGCGCTCAGGTCGCGCTCTGCTCCCTGGCGCCACACCCTCATTTTCACCGTCTTGCCCGGCGCCAGATTGCCGATCACTTTCGGCAGGTCGAAGGAATCGGACACGGCGCGGCCATCGACCGACAGGATCACGTCGCCGGCTTGCAAGCCAGCCTTGTCGGCCGGGCCGCCCTGTTCGACGTTGGCGACCAGCGCGCCGCGCGCGCGGTCGAGGCCGAAGCTGTCGGCCAGTTCGCGCGTAATCGGCTGGATGCTGACGCCGAGACGGGCGTGCTTGGCGCGTCCGTACTGCTTGATCTGATCGGCCACCCGCATCGCGACGTCGATCGGAATGGCGAAGGACAGACCCATGAAGCCGCCGGTGCGCGAGTAGATCTGCGAATTGATGCCGATCACCTCGCCGTTCAGGTTGAACAGCGGACCGCCGGAATTGCCCGGGTTGATCGCCACGTCAGTCTGGATGAAGGGCACCAGCGATTCGTCCGGCAGCGCGCGCGACTTGGCGCTGACGATGCCAGCCGTCACCGTGTTCTCGAAGCCGAAGGGTGCGCCGATGGCCGCCACCCACTCGCCGACGCGGGTGGTGTCGGCGTTGCCCAGCTTCACCGCCGGCAGGTTTTTCGCGTCGATCTTGATCAGCGCGACGTCGGTGCGCTTATCGCTGCCGATCACCTTGGCCTTGTACTCGCGCTTGTCGGTGAACTTGACCGTCACCTCGGCGGCGTCGGCCACCACGTGCGCATTGGTCAGGATGTAGCCGTCAGGGCTGATGACGAAGCCGGAGCCGATGCCGCGCGGCGCCGGGCCCTCGCCGCCGCGCTGCGGGTTCTGCGGCACCGGGATGCCGAAGCGGCGGAAGAACTCGAACATCGGATCGTTCGGATTGACCGCCACGCGCGAAGGCTTGCCGATCACGCTGATATTCACCACCGACGGCGAGGTCTGCTCGACCAGCGTGCTGAAATCCGGCAGACCGGCAACCAGCGGCGCCGTGGTCGGCGCGGTGATGGTCGCCGCCTGTGCAATCTGCACCGGCTTCGACTGCGGCGCCGCTTCGGCGTGGCGCATCCAGTCGACCGTCGTCGCCGTGGCGCCCAGCCCGAAGGCGGTCGCGGTTAGCGCGGCGAGTGCGGTACGAGACAGCTTGATCTTCATCGATGTCCTCTCCTGACGTGTGTTTGCGCGCCTGACAACCGGACTGAAATGAGTCGGCGCAACTTGTGGGCGAACGATGGAGCGGGGCCGGCGGCGGGCTGTTCCGGTGGCTTGCATCCGGAAACAATCGTCAAGCCGCGGGCCTAGCGCTGTTCAATCTGGGGAGCAAAAACGCCATATCAAGGGTCACACAGTGCTCAAACCTCTTGAAAACCCGGACTTGCACCGCCACCATGACCGATCCGGGTCGCCGAAGGCGGGCATGAGCCGGCCGCCGATCCACCATATATATAAGTACAGGAAGAACATGAAGAGCACTGACACCGGTCGTCCGACCCGCGAGGAAGCCGAAGCGGCCGTCCGCACCCTGATCCGCTGGACCGGCGACGATCCGGCGCGCGAAGGCCTGATCGACACGCCGAAGCGCGTGGTCAAGTCCTACGAGGAATTCTTTGCAGGCTACGCCGAAGATCCGCGGGAAATCCTGTCCCGCACCTTCGAGGAAGTCGAGGGCTACGACGAGGTGATTGCGCTGACCGGCATCCGCTTCGAAAGCCACTGCGAACACCACATGGTGCCCATCATCGGTACCGCTCATGTCGCCTACCTTCCGGACAGGCGTGTGGTCGGCATTTCCAAGCTGGCGCGGCTGGTCGAGGTGTTCGCCAAGCGCCTGCAGATTCAGGAGAAGATGACCGTGCAGGTGGCCGATACACTGTACGAGGTGCTGCAGCCGCGCGGCGTGGCAGTCGTGATCGAGGCCGCGCACGAATGCATGACCACGCGTGGTGTGCACAAGCCGGGCGTGGCCATGGTCACCAGCCGCATGCTGGGCCTGTTCCGCGACGATGCGCGCACCCGCCGCGAGTTCTTCGACCTGATCGGCCGCTCCGGCGGCAGCGGTAGCTGCGGCGTCTGAATTCACGCAGTGGTCCGTCTGGCAGACACATGGAGCCCGGGCGCTGATCGGCCCGGGCTTTTTTGTGTCCGTGCTCCGCAGGAGGCGATCGACCACATGGCTTCAATGCCGCGGAGCACGCCGAGCGACCGGGCGCGCGGCACCTTGCGCGTGCGCATGCCTCGCCGGTTTGGCGCGAACCGCTCCTGTTGCGCAAAAACCACAAGACTTGAGCCGGGGGCATACGTAATTCGACGCATGGCTTGCGGCCGACTTTACTGCTTCGGTACAGTCCGCCACACCTTCTGAAGCTCCGAAGGTGTGTAGCCCGGCAGTGCAGCGGCCGCGAGGCCGAATACGATCCGGGCACCCACTATCATCGCAAGAGGAGATTTGCGTAATGTCCAAGAAACTGCTTGCCGCTGCCATCGCCGCAGCGCTCGCCCCGGCCGCCGTCATGGCCGAAGCTTCCAACGTGACCATCTACGGTCGCATCGACTACGGTTTCATGTCCCGCGGTGGTGACAGCGGTGGCCTGTCGCAAGCTGGTCGCACTGGCCGTCTGAACGACTTCGAAGACGGTATCCTCGGCACCAACCGTTTCGGCTTCAAGGGCTCGGAAGATCTGGGCAACGGCCTGAAGGCCATCTACGAATTCGAATTCGGTTTCTCTGGCGACAGCGGCACCTCGTTCGGCTCGACCACCAACCGTCACAGCTGGGTCGGCCTGACCGGTGCCTTCGGTACCGCCCTCGGTGGCCGCGTTGATGGCGCCCGTTACTCCTTCGTCGGCAAGTACGACCCGTTCAAGAACCAGACCGTTGCCAACGCCGGTTCGCTGTTCGGCGTGACCTCGGGTCTGGGTCAGGCTGACCGTGCTGACAACGCCGTCGTGTACATCACCCCGGAACTGGCCCCCGGCCTGAAGTTCCTGGCTGCTTACACCACGTCGCTGCTGTCGGAAGCCGGCTCCGGCGCCATCGCTGGTCAGGACGTCGAAACGGGTGACACCCCGCTGTACGCGATCGCCGCCATGTACGACAACGGCCCGATCAGCCTGCTGCTCGACTACGAAAACCTCCAGATCAAGCGCTCGGCTCCGGGCGGCGGCGATCTCGAGTTCGACCTGTGGGTTGCTGGCGCCAGCTACGACTTCGGCGTGGCCAAGCTGTCGGCTTACTACGAAAGCACCGAAGGTGACGACACCGCCTCGAAGGCTGTCTCGAACGGCGACGGCTGGCTGATCGGTCTGTCGGCTCCGGTCACCTCGAACATCACCCTGAAGGCTTCGTACGTCAAGGCCAACGACGATCGCGCGAACGACAGCGATTGCTCGAAGTGGGGCATCGGTGGCGAATACGCCTTCTCGAAGCGCACCACCGCGTACGCCACCTACGCCAAGATCAACAACGACGATCTGGCCCGTTGCGGCATCTCGAAGAACGCTGCCGGCGGCAATGGCACGGGTTCGGGCGGCGCCAACGGCACTGGCTACGGCGATTCCGGCTTCAACATCGGTCTCGCTCACACCTTCTAATCGGTTTCCGATCAGAAAGTCGTGCTCAAACGGGCGCCTTCGGGCGCCCGTTTTTCGTTGACCCTTGGCATCGAGCTGATTCAATCGGTGTTCGGGACCGCCGCGTGTCGGAGATCAGCTCGCTGCCTGGATGTGCAGTGGCGCTGCAGGAGGGGGCAATCAGTTCGTGGGTACGAAGGTCGACGACACGTTCGGCGTCCGTTCCGACGCAAGTGTCCCATCGCCACGCTGCTCACCAGTCCGCTGGACCGCGGAGAGACCTGCGTGAGCGCTCTGGGTCTCCGCAGGGCGTTTGCAGGCGGTCAGCTTCTGACGTGAGGCGGCGTCGCGAACAAGCCTGCCTTCACCGAACTCTTGCTCACCCTGCGTCGAGCAGGATATCCACGCTGTCCGTCCTCAACCCGGCGCTGTCCTCCTTGCGCCCGATCAGTCGATACACCACGGTGTCGCCCTTGCCCTTCAGGTAGAGCGTCTGCGGTTCGTGGAAGTCGTAGCGGCTGCGCAGCCGGAGATAGGTCGCGGTATCGACCTGCACCATGCCGGGCACGCCTTCGGTGGTGATGCGGCTGGCCAGATTCACCGTGTCGCCCCACAGGTCGTAGATGAATTTCTTCTTGCCGACCACGCCGGCGACGACCGGGCCGGTGCCTATGCCGATGCGCAGATCGAGCAGTACGCCGGTGCCGGTGGTCTGGTTACGCAGCCAGTCGCGCATCTCCAGTGCAAGATCGGCGATGGCGGCGGTGTAGTCGGCGTTTCCGGAGTTCAGACCACCGGCCACCATATAGGCGTCCCCTATGGTCTTGATCTTCTCAAGGCCGCGCGCCTCGGCCTGTTCGTCGAAGCGGGAGAACACGCGGTTCAGCATCGAGAAAACCTGCGATGGCGTCATGCCGGCGGCGACCTGGGTGAAGTTCACGATGTCGGCGAACATGACGCTGACGTCGGCGAAGCCGTCAGCGATGTTCTTCTCGTTCTGCTTCAGCCGCTGCGCGACCGGACCCGGCAGGACGTTCAGCAGCAGTCGCTCCGAGCGTTCCTGTTCCTGTTCCAGCAGCGTGTGCGCTTCGGCCAGCCGGCGCGCGATGATCTGTTTCTGTTCGATGGCGAAGCGCAGCAGCATGAACACGATGCTGGAGACAGCAAGGAAGTTCAGTGCGAAGAACACGACGCTGGTTTCCACCGGCACCAGCGCGTTGCGGTAAGTCGCGGCGTCGGCGAGGTAGTAGTCGAAGAAGCCGGTCAGCGCGACCAGAAAGGCGTAGGCGAAGAACCAGGCCAGCGCCTCGCGCGCGCCGATGCACAGGATGGCCCCGATCGGTGCCAGCAGCCCCCACAGCAGGATGCCGCTGGCGGTGATGAAGTTGCCGATCGCCCATTGCGCAACGAAAGGCGCGAACAGGAAAAGCCCGAGCTGCGTGTTGCGGAACAGCCGGAAATTGCCGCCATACAGGAAGAGGGCGAGGTTGCCCGCCAGCAGCAGCTGATAGGCGAAGGGCAGCGTGGCCGACAGCCGCGGCCCGAGACTCCAGTAGACCGCCAGCCACAGCGTCGAGGCGACGCAGACCAGGCCGGTCGCCAGCACCAGCAGCGACTTGTTCAGACGCTCGTCGGCGCTGTCCGTCGGCAGGATGCCGCCACGACGCAGGCGCGTGAAGAAGCCAGTACTCATCGCACGGACCCGTGAAGATCTGTCGTTGTGGCGAGGCGGGTCATGGCAGCTGCCCGGAACTGATCATGCGGCCGAACAGCACGAAGCGCGATTCCCACAGCACCAGATCGTCGAACTCGCCGCCGGCCGCGTCCACGCTGCTGCTGCCCTCCCGCGCATACAGCGTCTGTTCGGCGTTATTTGCGGGTTGGGAGCTGTTCACGTCTTCGTCAATATTGCTCGTCGAATCGTCGGCGATCAGTGTGCCGACAGCAGTCGTCGCGCCGCGGCCGTTCTCGCCATGTGACCACAGCGCGTAGGCGACCGCCGTCTGGGTGACGATGTCCGACGGCGTGCCGGCGGCATCGCGCGCGATGATCTTTATGCTGCCGACGTCGCTGAGCGCGATGCGCCCGGCCGGGCTTTTCACCATTCCGGACGATACGACGTAGCCGAGCCGGTTGCCCCAGCCGTCGAGTCCGCGTACGCCCAGCGTCGTCCACGGCAGCAGGCCGCGCCGGCTGGCGCAACTGCCGCCCGCGCGGCTCTGTTCGGTGCCGTCGGTGGCCGACACGGCGGGGCAGGGCAGCGAGCGATTGGCGACGGCGTAGGCGGTGACCGCCTCGCGCGCCTCGCGCAGCGCGTCCTGCGTTTCGGCGATGCGCGCGCGCAGCATGGCCATCTGCAGCGTACCGATCGCGCCGACGCTGAGCAGCGCGATGATGGTCAGCGCCACCGCGATCTCGACCAGCGTGAATCCGCGCGCCGTCTTCATGTTCCGCCGCACGGGCTGGCGCACGCCGGGAAGACGCCGAGCGCGCGCGACACGCTGCCGCCGTCGGCCAGCGTGATGCGTCCACCGGTGGCGGTGACGCAGATCTGGGTGCACCACAGGTTCTGCGTCCACCAGGGGTAGGGCGGCGTGCCGCCTGCGAGCTGGATGTCGCCGAGCACGCGCGCGCCGGCGGTGGCGAACAGGCGCGGCGTGTCCATGCCGAGCACGCTGTCGTTGAAGCCGTCGCCGGCGAGCCGCGTCACCGCATTCAGTCCGCCGCTGTGTGGGTAAGGCGTGCCGCCGACCTCGACGTCCTCCAGGAACTGCGCGAGGTCGCCACTGCGGCAGCCGGACAGACCGCTGACCGCACCGCGCTGCTGGCCGGGCAACGGCAGTCCGGGTGCGAAGATGACCGCCGCCAGCCGGCGACCGGTGGCGCCTTCTGCGTTCACTTCGACGATTTCACCCGGTGTGGCCGGATTCAGTGCGGGCTTGTCCGCCGATGTGCCGCGTTCGCTGGTCTGGATGTTGTTGCTGTAGCGCGGACTGCGGGCGTACCAGAGGCATTCCCCGGCGCCGTCGAGCAGCGGACCCAGGCCCAGCGTGCGCCAGGGCAGGCGACCGATGTGCGCGCTGCAGTTCAGATCCGATACGCCGTCGTTGTCTAGATCGGGGCAGGGCAGCGCGCCCGGCGAATTGTCGTGGCTGCCGGCTGCATTGCCGAGCGCGCCGTAGGCGACCAGCGCTTCGCGTGCCCGTGCCAGCGCGCGCTCGGTGGCCAGCGCCGCTTCGGCGCCCGGCGGCGATGAAAGGGCGCGTGCCAGCGTGGCCATCGCCAGCAGGCCGAGCAGACCGACCGCGATCAGCAATGCGCTGCCGTGCTGACGACGCTTCATCGGGTGCGCCCCGGGCGGATGTCGATGGCGGCACCCGATGGCGTGGCTTCGCCGGCTTCGTCCACCGCCGCCTGCTCGCCCGGACGCAGACGCAGCGGGCGGCCGTCGGCGCCCTTCAGTTGCAGGGTGGCGCCGACGGTACGGGCCGGCAGCGTCGACAGCGTTTCGCCATCGGCCGGCGCCCCATTCACGAACCAGGTCGGCGGGCCGGACGAACGGGTGACGACGCCGTCGTGGCGCACCGTGCCGACCTGACGCGGTGCGGTGTTGTCGACCGGCTGACCGCGACGGGCGTCCAGCCGGGCCCGTTCCTCGTCGCTGAAGAAAAGCCTGCCCAGCGGCTGCGCCGCAGCGGCGCCGCAGAGCGCGACGAGCAGCAGAGCAAGTACGTGCCGCTTCACGAGCCGGCTCCCTGGCGTGGCCGGAAGGTGATCCAGTCAAGCAGACAATCGGCCACCAGCTGTTCCGCGTCACTGGCGATGGCGGCGCGCGTGACGCTGCATTCGCGTACGCGCACGACGGCCGACGCGTTGAATGCGAGGTCGTCGAGCAGGGCGATCAGCTGACCTTCGTGCAGCAGCGGCATGCGGATGCGCAGCGTGCTGCCGGCGGCTTCGAGCTGATCGGCATCCGCCGGCGCGATCAGCGGATCGAGCGGACGCTGCGGCGAGAACTCGTAATCGACAGCACCGAGGTGGTGTCGTGCGCGCGCGTCGCGGATCAGCTCCACCCAGGCCAGTCGCTGCTCCGTACCGACCGCACCACGCTCGACCAGATGGCGGAAGCGGTCGATCTTGGCGGCGATTTCCGCTTCTTCGGCGCGTGCGCCGGCGAGCGCGCGCTGCGCCTCGGTGCGCGCGGCAAGGGCGCGCTCGTGTGCCTGACGCACGTCGCCGGCGAGCCGGGTGCTGGCCCACACTGCTGCCGCGCCGGCCAAGGCCATCGCCAGCGCCAGCAGCGCACTGGCGCCCGCCCTGCGCAGATCGTTCAGTCGCATCATGGTGCCAGCACCCTGCTGATGCGCAGCGAGAACGGTGGCGCATTGCCGGCGTCGGTCCGTTCGGTGCGGGTGCCGCCCCGCAATACCTGGCCGGATTCGAGATCGAAGGGCTGGCGCAGCACCTGGACGTCCAGTCCGGGGCGCACGCGTAACTGGCCGGCCAGCGCGTCGACCACCTCCAGTGCGCGCCGCTGCTGCGCACCGAATTCCTCCGGCAGATGGGCGTGCACGATCAGTTCGGCGCGCATCGGCGGCAGCGCAGCGGTGTTCCCGTTCGCCGGGTCGGCGGCGAGCCGCCATTCGAGCTTGTCCAGCGTCACTTGCGGCAGCTGTTCGAGTACCGCCCCCAGCTCACGCATCAGACCGTCCGGCATCGCGCTGCGCTGTTCGATCTGCAGGCTGCGCTCATGTACGACGCGCAGGGTGTCCAGCGGTACCGGCGTTGGCGGCAGCCGGCGGATGATGTCGGCGCGCGCACGCTGCGCGCGCTGCGCGTCGTCGTTCAGGCGCAGCGTGTCCTGTCGCATCTCGAAGCTGTCGAGTGCGCTGTGTGCCGAGAACAGTAGACAGGCCGCCAGTGCCACGCTGCCGGCGGCGCGCAGCGCAAAGCGGGTAAGCCAGAGGCGGTGGAAGCGACGTTCGGTCGACGGCGCGAACTGTTCCGCGGGGGGGCTGCGCATCAGCGCCTGCACGAACAGCGTTTCGCTGTTCATGTCCTGCGGCGGCGGGCGCAGGCCCAGGCGGGCAGCCGCCTGTTCGCTGTCTATCAGTTCGAACTGCAGCGTGTCGTTCGACCGGCAGGCGAGCGCGAAGTCGTCCATGTTTGCCGGCGGAACCAGCACGCGCACGGTCAGTGGCGTGTTGCGGGCGATCAGGCGCTGGCCGAGCAGATAGGGATGCAAGCGCCGCGCCTCTTCGGCGCAGGCGCGCGGCAGGTCGTTGCTGGACAGCGCGCTCAGCGGCGTGAGGCGGGAGAAGCGCAGCCGGCCGCCCTCGAAGAAGCTCTGCCGCACGCCGGCCGGGCTGATGCCCAGCAGCAGGGTTTGGCCTTCGGTCAGGCGCAGCCGTTCGAGTATCGGTTCACTGACCAGCGGCACGCTGTGGATGCCGCTCAGTGCCGCTTCCGCACCGCGCAGCGCGGCCAGCCAGGGCTCCAGGTGAGCCGGGCGGGTGAGCGCGCAGAACAGCATCTGCTCGTCGCGGCGGCCGCTGCGCAGCCGGCCGAGCGAATGCGCGCAGGTGAAGGGGGTGCCGAAGAAATGCTGCGCCAGCTTGCGACGCAGCAGCGACACGCGGTCGCCGCCGCGGACGAAGGGCACGCTCTCGGCGACGAAGGCTTCGTCCACCAGATCGCACAGCAGCAGGAAAAGACTGTCGCGGCGCTGGCGCAGGAACTCGGCGAACTGCGCATGGCCTTCGGCGTCGTTGGCGAAGCGCCCGCGCAGCGTCACCTCGCCGGCCCGCCATCCCCAGGCGACCAGTTGCGTGGCGTCGAGATAGAGCACGTGGCGGCGCGGCATCAGATCTTCAGCCGGGTCAGCATGTCGTAGACCGGCCCCAGCACCGAGAAGGCGACGCCCATCAGCAGCAGGCCGAGCACCAGCGTCAGCGTCGGTTCCATTGCCGCCTGCGCCCGGGCGATCGACTCGCGCACGTCGCGCGTGTAGAAGTAGGACACCTCACGCAGCGCGCGGTCGAGTGCGCCGGTGCTCTCACCGACGCGCAGCATGCGCACGACCAGCGGCGGAAACAGGCCCACGCTCTGGAAGGCGGCGGTGACGTTCTGGCCCTGGCCGATCAGCATGCCGGCACGTCGCAGCGAGTCGCGCACCGCCTCGTTGCCGACCACGTCCTCCGAGGTACGCACCGCGTCGATGATGGGGATGCCGGCGCCGTACATCATGGCGAACATGCTGGCGAAGCGCGACAGCACCACCTTGTGCAGGATGGGGCCGACCACCGGCAGATTGAGCTTGATCCAGTCTACCCGCTGGCGCAGCGCCGGGTTGAGGCGCAGCAGGGCCGCACTGCCGACGACCGCCAGCACGACGAGCAGAATGAGCGCCGGCCACCAGGCCTGCAGGAATTCCGACGTACCCATCAGGATGCGCGTCTGCAGTGGCAGTTCGAGCCCGGTGTTGCGGAAGAAGCGCGCCAGATCGGGCACCACCACCAGCATCAGCACGCCGATCACGAACAGCAGGAAGGTGCCGACGATGGCCGGGTAGGTGAGCAGACGGCGGGTCTGCGACACCAGCTCATCCTCCCACTTGAAGGCCTCGACCTGTTCGCGCAGCACTTCCGGCAGGTTGCCGGTCAGTTCGCCGGCACGCACCAGCGCGCAGAACACCTTGCTGAAGGCGCCCGGATGTTCGGCCATCGCCTGCGACAGCGAACGCCCGCCCTCGATGCTCTCGACCAGCGAGGCGACGATTTCGCGCATCCGTGGGTGTTCGGTCGAGTCGCGCAGGTCGGTCAGTGCTTCGATCAGCGGCACGCCGGAGCGCACCAGCTGTTCGAGGTGGAAGCTGAAGTTGATCAGTTCGATGCGCGGCAGGCTGTGGCCGAACAGCGGCTGCGCGTGCTTCATCGGCTGGCCGTTCACGAAGTCGAGCTGCATGCGCTTCAGGCGCATTTCCAGATCGACCAGATTGGCGGCGTCCATGCGGCCGAACACCATGCGGCCCTGCGCGTTCATCGCCTTGTACGAGAAGATGGCCACTGCGCTACCTCGCGTACCAGTCCGGCCCGCCCTGGCTCATGCGCTCGGTCAGGTCGACCACGCGCGCCAGCTCTTCCAGCGAGGTCGAGCCGTCGAGCACGCGCCGCAGGCCGTCCTCGGCCAGCGTACGGAAACCCTTGGCACGTGCCGCGTTGCGCAGTTCGCGCGAGGTGGCGCGGCGGGCGACCAGCTCGTCCAGATCGGAATCCATGCGCAGCAGTTCCATCACCGCCAGCCGGCCACGGTAGCCGGTGAATTCGCAGGCCGGGCAGCCGACGGCGTCGTGGATGTCCGGCGGATTGCCGTCGCGTACGCCGAGCAGATGCACTTCGTGCGGTTCGGCCGCGCGCGCACGGCGGCAATAAACGCACAGCCGGCGCAGCAGGCGTTGCGCGATCACGCCAATGATGTTGCCGGCCATGATGTCCGGCAGGATGCCGATGTCGAGCAGGCGCGGAATGGCGCCCAGCGCCGAATTGGTGTGCAGCGTCGAATACACCTGGTGGCCGGTCATCGCGGCGCGGAAGGCCATGTCGGCGGTTTCGGCGTCGCGGATCTCGCCGACCAGGATGATGTCCGGGTCCTGCCGCATCATCGAGCGCACGCCGTTGGCGAAGTCCAGTTTCACCGACTCGGCGACCGAGGTCTGGCGGATCAGCGCCATCGGGTACTCGACCGGATCCTCCAGCGTCATGATGTTCACGCCTTCGGAATTGATGTGGTTCAGCACCGAGTAGAGCGTGGTGGTCTTGCCGCTGCCGGTCGGGCCGGTGGCGAGGATGATGCCTTCCGGCCGCGCAATCATCAGCTTCAGCTGATCGAGCTGCGACTCGGCCAAACCGAGACCGTCGAGCGGCACGATGCCGCGCGCCCGGTCGAGGATGCGCAGCACGATGTTCTCGCCGTGCAGCGTCGGTTGCGACGACACGCGGAAGTCCACCGGCCGGCCGCTGATGGTGAGCGAGATGCGACCGTCCTGCGGCGCACGCATTTCAGCGATGTTCATGCCCGCCATCACCTTGATGCGCACCGCCATCGCCGGCCAGTAGGAGCGGTGCAGCGCACGGATCTGCCGCAGCAGGCCGTCGATGCGGTAACGGATGCGCAGGAAGCCGGCTTCCGGCTCGAAGTGGATGTCGGACGCCTCGCGCTTGACCGCATCGGTCAGCAGTGCGTCGATCAGACGCACCACCGGCTGGCTGTATTCGTCGGCCGACGCGGCCAGCGCGCGGTAGTCGACCTCGCCGGTTTCCAGTTCGGTCAGGATGCCTTCGATCGACAGTTCGTGGCCGTAGGCCTGGTCGATCGCGTGCGCCAGCTCGGTTTCGCCGGCCAGCACGGTGTCGAGGTCCATGCCCTCGGGCAGCAGCGCGCGCAGCTGGTCGAGGGCGACGATGTCGTTCACGTCGGACACCGCAACCGTCAGCCGGCGGGCGCTCGGCGCGTAGTTCAGCGGCAACAGCAGGTGGCGCTTGGCCAGCGCCTGCGGTACCAGGCGCAATGCGTCGGCATCGACCAGCGCGTGCGTCAGGTCGACCGTGCGCTTGCCCAGCGTGACGCCGAGCGCGTCGCGCAGCGTGGCTTCGCTGACGAAACCGAGCTGCACCAGCAGCCGGCCCATCGGAATGTTCTGCCGTTGCTGTTCCTGCAGCGCGATGCGCAGCTGGTCCTCGGACACCAGTCCTTGCGCGAGCAGCATCTGGCCAAGCGGCTGACGGTGCGGTTTGACCGGTGCATTCATCGCGTCAGCGTGCCTCCAGCGACAGGATGCGCGCCGCCACCGTGTCGGGATCGAAGGCGGCAGCCTGCTGTGCGCGCAGCGACATCGCTTCGCGGTAGTACTGCAGTGCGAGGCGCGGCTGGCGCAGCTGGTCGAGGCTGACGGCGAGGTTGTAGGCGTGGTCGGGCTGCCCGGGCGCCAGCGTGTAAGCGTTGAAATAGGCCTGCTGCGCCTCGCGCCAGCGCGCCTGCGACGCATACAGCGAACCGAGCGCGAAGGCGGCGGCGGCCGATTTTGGCTGGGCGGCCGCGATGTCGAGCAGGCGCGCTTCCTGGACCGCCGGATCGACGTTGTCGCTGAGCGCGACGCGAGCGGCGGTGTCCGACGGATCGACTTCGGCGATGCGCCGCATCAGCTGGCGCACGCCAGCTTCGTCACGCCGGTGCTGGGCCAGCGCGGCCAGGCCGTGCAGCGCGTCGGGGTTGCGCGGATCGGCGCGCAGCGCACGCTCGTAGGCGACGCGGGCGCGTTCGTACTCACCGGCCTGGAAGGCGGCGTAGCCGTCCGCGACGTCCTGCGGCACGGCGGGGGCGTTGCGGGTGATGCGGATCGGCGCGGCGGCTGGCGTGGGCGGGGGGGGCTCGACCGCCGGCGGGTTCGTCGTCAGCTGACCGGACAGGAAACGGGATGAATCCGGCACCGCCGACGCGGTGAGCGCGGGTAGGGGAGGCGCGGGCCGGCCGGGGGCGGTCGGCTCGGCCGCCGGTGCGATAGCGGCCGGGGTAGCCACGGCCACCGGAGACTGTTCGACCGGAGGCTTGACGGCTTCGGCCATGGGCGTGTTCGCCGGGGCTGCGACCGGTGTCGCCGCGGGTATCGAAGGCGCGGACCGGCCGCTGTCCAGCGACGACAACTGCCAGGCGACCCAGCCGCCGACGCACAGCAACAGCAGCGCGCCGCCGCCGAGCAGCCAGGCCAGGGGGGACGGGCGCGAAGTCGGCTTCTTCGCGTCGAACAGCAGGCGCGCCGCCTCGCTGCCCGGGCTGGCGGGTGGCGGAACGGACGGGGTGGGTTCCGGCACGTCGAGCCCGGCGAAGCGGGCGGCCTGAGCGATTTCGTCGTCGATCAGTTCGAGTTCGTGCGCCGGGGTGATGCGCGGGGCGACGGGCGCGGGCGGCGGCTCGGCGGCGGGCGTGTCGCCGCCTTCGTCGTCGCGACGCTTGGCTGCCTCGGCCTTCTTCAGTGCCTCCAGCAGCAGGCTCACGGTGCCGGCTCCGTGGTCGGCCCTTTCGGCGGCTGCAGCGTCGGCGGCGGAAAGGACGGCGTCAGGAAGTCACGACCCGGCAGCGCGCTGCTCAGCGGCGCATAGTCGCCGTCCAGGCTGGCGTCGACGATGACCACCGGGCGGATCAGCACCACCAGTTCGGTCTTGCGCGAGGTTTCGTTGCGCGCCGACAGCAGCGGTCCAAGTATCGGCAGCACCGATACACCCGGAATGCTGTCGCGACGGAAATTGATCTCGTCCTGCATCAGCCCGCCGAGCACGGCGGTTTCGCCGCTGGCTACGCGCATCACCGATTCGAGTTCGCGCGTCTGGATGACCGGCACCAGATTGGGGGTGCTGAGATCCGGTGTCGGATCCTGCGCGTCGCCCACCTTGCGCGAGATCGTCGGTCGCACATTGAGCAGCACGAAGCCATCGGCGCTGATCTGTGGCGTCACCGCCATCACCAGACCGACCGACACCGAGCGCGGCGTCGCGGTGAAGCTGCGTACCGCCTGCGTGTTGGTGTTGGCGACGACGTCCGACTTGATCTCGAAGTAGACGATGTTGTTGACCACCTTGAGCAGCGCGGTCTGGTTGTTCAGCACCGACAGTTTCGGGCTGGACAGCACCTTCACGTCGCCATAAGCCTCGAGCAGCTTGATGCTGTCCGACAGTTCGCGGTTGCGCCCGAGTCCGATCGCGAAGGGCTGATTGGTGGTGAAGTCAGTCGAGGTGGTGTTCAGCGACAGCGTGGCGCCACCGCGCTTGCCGCCGCCGGCGAAGGCGGTCCAGTCTATGCCCTGCTGGTAGTTGTCGGTCAGCTGCACCTCGGCGATGGTTGCTTCGATCAGCACCTGACGGCGCGCGATGCGGGTCACCTGGGTGATGAACTCCTGCACCTTCTCGTGCTGGCGTGAGGTGGCGCGCACATTGATGACGCCGGTCTCGGGATTCAGGATGACGGCCGCCGCTTCGCGAAAGGTGGTCCGCCGCTCGGGCGGCGTCGCCGTGCCATCGGCACCGCCCACCGGAGCCACCGCCGCGTCGCTGCTCTCGGCCGGCAGGAGCTTGTCGGTCTCGCGCAGCAGGTCGCGGATGTTGCGTTCTAGCGATTCCCAGAAGCGGTTCCGGGCGACGTTCTCGATGCGCGTGCTCGAACTGTTGCCGGCTGCCGTCGCCGCGGTGCCGGCAGCGCTGCCGCCGGTTGCGCCGCCGACCGCAGCCGACGTGGTCGAGGCGATCTGCGTGTTGATCGACACCGCGCCGGTCACGTCGCGCGACATGTTCACGTAGTCGACGCGGTAGCTACGCAGGAAGGGTGCGTCCGGCATCACCACCAGGTTCTGGCCATCCAGCTCGAAGCGCATGTCGACCTGGTGGGCGATGCGTGCCAGCAGTTGCGGCAGCGTCTGGTCGATCGCGTTCAGCGTGACCGCGCCCTCGATGCCCGGGTGGATGTCGACGTTGACCCGCGCGTCGCGCGCCAGCGCGAACAGCAGTTCTCGCACCGGTACCTGATTCACCACCACGCTGTAGGTTTCGGTCTTGTGCCGCGGTTGCGGCTGCGGTGGCGCGAGCGGCCGGGTGACCGGCGGCGGGATTTCGTCGGCCGGTCGCGCCGTGGGCTTGTCGGCCAGCACGTGGGCGGTTGACGCAGGTTGTGGCGTGTGCACGGCGCAGCCGGCCAGCAGCGCCATCAGGGCGCCGAGCAGAGCGGTGCGGCAGGGTCGGGAGGGCCGTCCGGCCCAGGTGTCGGCAGGTGCAGCACGCATTGATGCGGTCATGGTCGCGGTGGCGGACGGGGTTCGGAAAAGGATGGTACGCGCAATCATTGGCGGATCAAGATGATGCGCGGGCCATCGTACACGATAAATTCCATCGTCATTGTCCGTCGGCGCGCAGGCTGCGCAGCTGGCGGACGACGGGCCGCGTGCCGCGTATCCATTCGGGCATCGCCTCGACCGCCTGCTGCGCGCTGCGCAGATCGGCGAAGTCGCCGTAGATCACCGCGAGCTGCGTGTCGCCCGCGGTGTCCGTGCGGTAGGCGCGCAGCTGCTGCGCATCGAGCGCGCGGCCGGCGCGACGCACGTAGTCGAGCACGTGGTCGGCGCGACTGGCGGGCACCGACATCAGCTGCACGAACCAGCGCTCGCCCGGCGCCGTCGTGGACCAGGCGCGGCTCGCCGCCAGCAGCGCCTCCAGCGGATCGGCAGGGATCGGTGCGGGGGGCGTGACCGGCTCTTCTGCGCTTGCGGGCGGTTCGGCCGGGGCGGGTGCCGCCGCCGGTCGCTGCGTTGCGACCACCTCGGCGCGGGCGGCCACTGCGTCGGCGAGCGGCGGCTCGGCCACCCGGTCGCTGCGGCCGAGCAGGTAGCCGGCGCCGAGCAGCACGATTGCGCCCAGCAGCAGCAGCGCGTTGCGTGCTGCCTTGCGGGGCGGCGGCAGGTCGGCACGCGTCTGCGTGTCGGCGGCCGCGCGCTGCGCGTCGGCCAGCGTCACCGCGTGTGCGTTGCGGGCGAACGCGGCCAGCAAGGACTTGTCGGCCAGCACGTTGATGCGCCGGGTGAGGCCGCCGGAGTCGCGCGCGATGCGTGCCGTCGCCGCCCGCTCGAACACCGCCGGGCCGCGATAGCCGGCGGCGCGCATGCGGAAATCTATATAGGTCGCGACGTCGTCCGGTGCCAGCGGGTCGAGCCGGAAGTGCTGCGTGATGCGATCCTTCAGCTGGCGCATGTCGGGCCGGTCGAGCAGGGCGTCGAGTTCCGGCTGGCCGAACAGCGCGATCTTGATCAGCTTGTGACGCTCGGATTCGAGATTGGACAGCAGGCGGATCTGTTCCAGCGTATCGGCCGGCATCGCGTGCGCCTCGTCGATCAGCAGCACGATCTGCCGACCCGCCGAGAACTCGGCGACCAGCGCTTGCTGCACTGAGCGCAGCATGCGGTGAGCGCTGTCGCCAGCGGTGTCGGTGCAGCCCAGCTCGTCGGCCAGCACGGCCAGCAGCTCGCCGCGGTTCATCAGCGGATCGGCCAGATAGATCGCGCGCAGGTGCGGCGGCAGTCTGCCGATCAGCACGCGCGCCAGCATGGTCTTGCCGGTGCCGACCTCGCCGCTCACCTTGACCAGGCCCTCTTCGCGGCCGAGCGCGTAGACCAGCGCGTCGAGCAGCGCGCTGCGGTTGGCGCCGCCGAAGAAGAAGTCGGCGTGCGGGGTGATCAGGAAAGGTGCTTCGCGCAGGCCGAAGTGATCGAGATACATGTCAGTCCTGCCCGCCGGCGTCGCCGTCCGGCGCCTCCATCCGGTGGTACAGCGTGGTGCGCGCGATGCCGAGCAGGCGCGCCGCAGCGCTGACGTTGCCGCGCGCCAAGCGCATGGCTGCGTCGATGTAGGCGGATTCCCATTCGCGCAGCTTGGCGTCGAGGCGGAAGCCGCCAGCGCGCAGTTCGGCGGTGGCGATGTCCATCAGCTCGCCGTCTTCACCCGCAGCCGCGCCGCTGCGTATGGTCGGATCGAACTCGGCGAGCACGGCCTCGCGCCCGACCTCCTGCCCCGGATACTTGGTGGCGAGACGGATGACGATGTTGCGCAGTTCGCGCACGTTGCCGGGAAATCCGTAGTCCAGCCAAGCGGTGCGCGCCGCGGCGTCGAGCGCGAAGGGTGGGCGGGCGAGCTGGGCGCAGAACTGGCTGCGAAAATGGTCGAGCAGGCGCAGGCGGTCGTCGCCCATGTCGCGCAGCGGCGGCAGCGAAATGGTGAATACGCTGAGCCGGTGGTAAAGATCCGAGCGGAAGCGGCCGGCGCGCACTTCGGCGCCGAGGTCCCGGTTGGTGGCGGCGACGATGCGCGCGTTCGACCGCCGCAACTGGGTTTCGCCGACGCGCTGGAATTCGCCGTTCTCGAGCACGCGCAGCAGCTTGGCCTGCAGGTCCAGCGGCAGTTCGCCGATCTCGTCGAGGAAAAGCGTGCCGGCGGCGGCTTCCTCGAAATAGCCCGCGCGCGCCGACTGCGCGCCGGTGAACGCACCGCGGGCATGACCGAACAGCGTGGGTTCGACCAGACTGGGCGAGATCGCGGCGCAGTTCAGCGCCAGGAAGGGACGGTCGCTGCCGCCGACGGCGTGCAGGCGGTTGGCCACGATGTCCTTTCCGGTGCCCGATTCGCCCTCGATCAGCACCGGGTAGGGCAGGCGTGCGTACTGTTCGATCTGCGCGCGCAGGCGCTCCATCTGTGCGCTGACGCCGATCAGGGCCGGCAGCGCAGGCGCGTCTTCCTCGGCGCAGGTCCGGGCGAGCTGGCGCAGCAGCGCATTGAGCGCCTGTGGCTGCGCCGGTTTGGCGACGAATTCGGTGGCGCCGAGTGCGCGTGCGTGGCGGGCGACGTTTTCCTCGCCCTGGCCGGACAGCACGACGATGCGCGTGTCTGGCGAATGTGCCAGCAGGTCGGCGATCAGCGCGTAGCCTTCATCGGGACGATGCGGGTTGGGCGGCAGGCCGAGATCGATAAGCGCCAGCGCCGGCGGACTCGCTTGTTCGCGCAGCCAATTGATGGCCGCGCTGCGCGACGCGTGGCTGACCACGTCGAAATCCGCTTCGAGCAGGAAAGACAGCGAATCGGCAATCAGCGGATCGTCGTCGACGATGAGCAGTCCTGGGTGGTTCGCAGGGGATCGGGCTGAATTCGGCATGTGTGCCGGCCATCATAGCGCAGCGCGCAGCGGTGGATTCCGCCCGGCGGAGGTGCCCGGCGCGTCTGCTACAATCCGCGACCTTTACCACAAGACCGTTCCGCGCTCGTGTCCGCTTCCCCTCCGGCCGAAGACATTCTGGTCGACCTGTCGAGTGTCGACTTCGCGTACGACAAGCGGCCCATCCTGACCGGCATCAATCTGCGCATTCCGCGCGGCAAGCTTGTCGCCATCATGGGCGGCAGCGGCTGCGGCAAGACCACGCTGCTGCGTCTGATCGGTGGCCAGCTGAAGCCGACCGCGGGCCGCATCCAGGTGGCCGAGCACGATCTGGCCAAGCTGTCTCGGCGCGACATGTACGCGCTGCGTCGGCGCATGGGCATGCTGTTCCAGTTCGGCGCGCTGTTCACCGACCTGACCGTGTTCGACAACGTCGCCTTCCCGCTGCGCGAGCACACCGATCTGCCGGAAGACATGATCCGCGATCTGGTGCTGATGAAGCTGCACGCGGTCGGACTGCGCGGCGCGCACAAGCTGATGCCGAACGAGCTGTCCGGCGGCATGTCGCGCCGGGTGGCGCTGGCCCGCGCGGTGGCGCTGGACCCGATGCTCATCATGTACGACGAGCCCTTTGCCGGCCTCGATCCGATTTCGCTGGCGGTGGTCGGTCAGCTCATCCGCAAGCTCAACGATGCGCTCGGTGCCAGTTCCATCATGGTGACGCACGACGTGCACGAATCGCTGGAAATCGTCGATTACATCTACTTCCTGTCCGGTGGCAAGGTGGTCGCGCAGGGCACGCCGGACGAGATCCGCGCCTCGACCGACCCCTTCGTGAAGCAGTTCGTCAATGCCGAAACCGACGGACCGCTTCCTTTCCACTATCCGACCGACGACTACCGCAAGGCCCTGATGGAGGTCCGTTCATGATCGCGCGCGTCTTCCGTGCCATGGGCGCCCGCACCGTCGACGGCATCTGGCGGCTGGGTTTCGCTGCACGCTTCTTCTTCGCCATCCTGCTGCGCTCGGGCACCTCGTTCGCGCGCTTTCAGCTGACGATACGCGAGGTGTTTTCCACTGGCGTGCTGTCGCTCATCATCATTCTGGTGTCCGGCTTCTTCGTCGGCCTGGTGCTCGGCCTGCAGGGCTACGAAACGCTGCAGCGCTACGGATCCAGTGAGGCGCTGGGCATCCTGGTCGCACTGTCGCTGGTACGCGAACTGGGTCCGGTGGTCGCCGGCCTGCTGTTCGCCAGTCGCGCCGGCTCGGCGCTGACCGCTGAAATCGGCCTGATGAAGACGACCGAGCAGCTGAAGGCGATGGACATGATGGCGGTCGACCCGATCGCCCGCGTCGTCGCGCCGCGCTTCTGGGGTGGCGTCATTTCGATGCCGCTGCTGGCCGCCCTGTTCTCGACCATGGGCGTGTTCGGCGCCTGGTTCATCGGCGTCGTGTTCATCGGCGTCGATGACGGCGCTTTCTGGTCGCAGATGCAGGCGTCGGTCGATTTCCGCTACGACATCGTGAATGGCGTCATCAAGAGCGTCGTTTTCGGCTTCGCGGTCGCGCTGATCGCGGTTTTCGAAGGTTATGACTCGGCGCCCACCGCCGAGGGCGTGTCGCGGGCGATCACCCGTACCGTCGTCAATTCGGCGCTGGCGATTCTGGCGCTGGACTTTGTGCTGACCTCCTTCATGTTCAGGGGCAATGGATGAACCGTACCGTTCTCGACCTGTGGGTCGGTGTTTTTGTCGCTGTCGGCGTGGCTGCAGTGTTGTTTCTGGCACTAAAGGTCGGCAACCTCGCGTCCGCTAACATCGGGGAGACATACAGGCTGCAAGCCAACTTTGATAACATCGGCGGCCTGAAACCGCGTGCGCCCGTCAAAAGTTCGGGTGTCGTGGTGGGCCGGGTGACGGAAATCACTTTTGACCCGAATCTGTATGTCGCCGTGGTGAAAATGGATGTCGACAAGCGCTACAGTTTCCCGCGCGACACGTTCGCAACCATTCTGACCTCGGGTCTGCTGGGTGAGCAGTACATTGGTTTCGAAGTCGGTGGCGACACCGAAATGCTTCAGGCCGGTGCCACCATCACCAAGACGCAGTCTGCAGTGGTGCTTGAAAAGCTGATCAGCCAGTTCATGTTCAACAAGGCTGCCGAGAGCCCGACCGCTCCCGAGCAGTGACGTACGGAATGCATAGCCGGGAAGCCCGACAGATGACCAAAACCAACAAGCAGTCGAATCTCAACATCCGCTCGGTGCTTGCCGCCACCGCTGCAGCCGCGCTGTTCACCGGCTGTGCGACCTCGGGCAACCCCAAGGATCCGATCGAAGGCTACAACCGCGCGATGTTCTCGTTCAACGAGACCGTCGACAAGGCGGTGATCAAGCCGGTCGCCCAGGGCTACGACTTCGTGGTGCCGGATCCGGTGCAGACCGGCGTCTCCAATTTCTTCGCCAACATCGCCGATCTGTGGACGGGCGTGATCAACCTCCTGCAGGGCAAGCCGGTCGATGCCCTGTCGGATGCCGGTCGTGTGCTGGTCAACTCGACCCTGGGCATTCTCGGCCTGTTCGACGTCGCGACGCCGATGGGCCTCGAAAAGCACGAGGAAGATTTCGGCCAGACGCTGGGCCGCTGGGGTGTCGGCGACGGCGCCTATGTGGTCCTGCCGATTCTCGGCCCGCGTACCGTGCGCGATACCTTCGGCCTTGCGGCAGACATCTATGTCGACCCGGTGCGTGACGCCGATGCTCATCGCGGCTACCGCAACACCGCCATCGCGCTGCGTGCCATCGACACCCGCGCCAACCTGCTGAAGGCAGAGGATGCGCTCGAAGCGGCGGCCATCGACAAGTACGCCTACGTGCGCGACGCCTATCTGCAACATCGCCGCAGTGCCATCCATGACGGCAACCCGCCGCGCGAAGCTGATGACTCGGCTTCGCTGCCGAGCGCGAACCTTCTGACGATGGAACCGCTCGAATCGACGTGGACGATGATGCTTGTCGGCGCGCCGGATAAGTCGGACGTTGATGCAGTGAATACGTCCGAGCCGGCCACCGAATCGGTGGATACCGCAGCCGTCTCGTTCTGATCGGCAAGCCCGGCGCTAAGCCGGGCAGCGCGGTCACCACGGCCTGTCGCGTTCCGACAGGCCTCTTTCTTTTCCGGGAGCACATATGTTCAAGCGCTTTGTTCAATTACTGATGGTTGCCTTCGCCGCAAGTGCGGTCGCGCAGGCAAACGTGCTGAAGGCGCCCGACGTGCTGGTCAAGGAAGTGACCGAGGATGTCCTGACCACGCTGCGCACCGATCCGTCGATCAAGGCCGGCGATACGGCCAAGACGGCGGAACTGGTCGAAACGCGTGTGCTGCCGCATTTCAATTTCACGCGCATGACGGCGCTGGCGCTCGGCAAGGAGTGGCGCGCGACGACGCCCGAACAGAAGAAGGTGCTGACCGAAGAGTTCCGCACCCTGCTGGTGCGCACCTATTCGAACGCCCTGACCAGCTACCGCAATCAGACCATCGATTACCGCCCGTTCAAGATGGGCGCTGCGGACACTGACGTGACGGTGCGCACCCAGATCAACCAGCCGGGCGGTCGCCCGATTCCCCTCGACTACGCGCTGGAGAAGAAGGAAGAGGGCTGGAAGGTGTACGACGTGATGGTGTCGGGCGTCAGTCTGGTGACCAACTACCGCGAGACTTTCGCCGCCGAGATCCGCGCGGGTGGCGTCGACGGCCTGGTGAAGACGCTGCGCGCCAAGAATGCATCGAACGCTCCGGCGCCGCTGCCGGCACCGGCAACGGCGACAAAATGATCGCGCTCGACAACGGCGTGCTGCGCGTCAGCGGCACGATGCGACTGCCCGAGGCGATGGCGCTGCGCGACGCCGGTCTGGCGCTGCTGTCGTCGGCCTCTTCCATCGACCTGTCGGCGGTTGAGGACGTCGATTCGTCGGCCATCGCCGTGCTGCTCGCGTGGGAACGTGCGAGTGGTGGCAGCGATGGCCCGCTGCCGGTCACCGGGGCACCGGCCGGACTGACCAGCCTGGCTCGCCTGTATGAGGTGTCGTCCTACTGCGGACTGGACGCCGACGACGCGACCGCTCGCTGATGTGTGCTTCTTCCGGCCTCCCGCGGGGGCCGGTACTGCAGTTCTTTCATGTCTGATTCCACCGCTGCCTTGCTGATCGAGGGCGTCTGCAAGCGATTCGGTTCGCTGCAGGCGCTCGACCGTGTTTCGCTCGAAGTGAAGCAGGGCGAATTCTTCGGCCTGCTCGGGCCGAACGGTGCCGGCAAGACCACGCTGATTTCGGCCATGGCCGGCCTGTGCCGTGCCGATTCTGGCTCGATCCGCGTGCTGGGGCACGATACGGTGACCGACTACCGCGCGGCACGCGCCCGGCTGGGCGTCGTGCCGCAGGAATTGGTGTTCGATCCCTTCTTCACCGTGCGCGAAACGCTGCGCATCCAGTCCGGCTATTTCGGCTTGCGGCGCAACGACGACTGGATCGACGAAATCCTGCAGCGGCTCGATCTCGAGGCGAAGGCCGACGTGAACATGCGTCGCCTGTCCGGGGGCATGAAGCGACGCGTGCTGGTGGCGCAGGCGCTGGTGCACCGGCCACCGCTCATCGTGCTCGACGAGCCCACGGCCGGCGTCGACGTCGAACTGCGCCAGGGCCTGTGGGCCTTCGTGCGCGACCTGAACAGGCAGGGGAACACCATTGTGCTCACCACGCACTACCTCGAAGAGGCGGAAAGCCTGTGCGGCCGGATCGCCATGCTGAAACAGGGCCGCGTGGTGGCGCTGGAACGGACAGCCGACCTGCTGTCGCGCCGTGTGCAGCAGACGCTGCGCCTGCGTCTGGGCAGCGGCACCGCGTTGCCGGCCGAGTTTCGCGCCGTGGCGCGGGCCACGCCCGATGGCCGGGTCGCCATCGTGCTCGACAGCGCGGACGCCGTCGCTGCCTGTCTCGCACGCTTGCACGCGGCTGGCGTCGCGCTCGACGACATCGAACTGGTGAAGCCCGATCTCGAGGACGTGTTTATTGCGATGATGCAGGAGGCCGCCTGATGAGCATGGCGCTGCGCACCCTGCTGTACAAGGAGCTGCTGCGGTTCTGGAAGGTGAGCTTCCAGACGGTGGGCGCGCCTGTGCTGACCGCGCTGCTCTATCTGCTGGTGTTTTCGCACGTGCTCGACCGCACGGTCGAAGTCTATGGCGGTGTCAGCTATACCGCCTTCCTGGTGCCCGGCCTGGTCATGATGAGCCTGCTGCAGAACGCCTTCGCCAACAGTTCGTCGTCGCTGATCCAGTCCAAGGTGACCGGAAACATCGTGTTCGTGCTGCTGCCGCCGATTTCCTACCGCGAATTCTTCGCCGCCTACGTGCTGGCTGCCGTGATTCGTGGCCTCGTGGTGGGCGCGGGCGTGTGGCTGGTGACGCTGTGGTTCGTCGAGCTGCCTTATGCCCATCCGCTGTGGATACTGTTCTTTGCCACCGTGGGTGGAGCAATTCTTGCAAGTCTTGGCGTGATTGCGGGCATCTGGGCCGACAAGTTCGACCAGTTGGCCGCTTTCCAGAATTTCGTCGTGATGCCGCTCACCTTCCTGTCGGGTGTGTTCTACTCCATACACACGCTGCCCGACTTCTGGCAGGCGGTGTCGCACCTGAACCCTTTTTTCTACATGATCGACGGTTTCCGTTACGGCTTCTTCGGACAGTCGGACGTTTCCCCGTGGATCAGCGCCCTGGTCGCGGGCGGCAGTTTCGCGGTGCTCGCGGGCATCACGCTGAACATGCTGGCGCGCGGCTACAAACTGAGAAGTTGAACATGGTCACTCCCGAAAGCATCCAGGCTTCCATCACCGCCGGCATCGACTGCCAGCACTGTCAGGTCGCTGGTGACGGCCAGCATTTCGAGGCCATCATCGTGTCGACGGCCTTCGAAGGCCTGCGCAGCGTGCGCCGCCACCAGCTGGTCTATGCCGCGCTGGGCGACCGCATGCGCGAGGAAATCCACGCGCTGTCGATGAAGACGCTAACGCCGGACGAGTGGAAGGCCTGATCGCCCGATGGACAAGCTGTTGATCGAAGGCGGCCATCGTCTGCACGGCGAGGCCGAAATGTCGGGCGCGAAGAACGCAGCGCTGCCCATCCTGTGCGCCGCGCTGCTGACGCGCGAGCCGCTCACGCTGACCCATGTGCCGCAGCTGAACGACATCGGCACCATGCTCAAGCTGCTGACGCAGATGGGCGTGGCGGTGCAGCGCGACGGTTCGACCGTCACGCTGGATGCGTCCGGTCTGAACAATCCGGTGGCGCCCTATGAAATGGTGAAAACCATGCGTGCCTCCATCCTGGTGCTCGGCCCGCTGGTCGCCCGCTGTGGCGAGGCGCGCGTGTCGCTGCCCGGCGGCTGCGCCATCGGCGCGCGCCCGGTGGATCAGCACATCAAGGGTCTGCAGGCGATGGGCGCCGAAGTCGCGGTCGAGCACGGCTATGTCGTCGCGCGCACGGCGCGGCTCAAGGGAGCGCGCCTGTTCACCGACATGGTGACGGTCACCGGCACCGAGAACCTGATGATGGCCGGCGTGCTCGCCGACGGCGAGACGGTGATCGAGAACGCCGCGCGCGAGCCCGAAGTGGTCGATCTGGCCAACTGCCTGGTCGCGATGGGCGCGCGCATTTCCGGCGCCGGTACCGACGTGATCCGCATCCAGGGCGTCGAACGCCTGCATGGCGCGACCCACCGCATCATGCCGGACCGCATCGAAACCGGTACCTATCTGTGTGCCGCCGCCGCGGCCGGCGGCGAAATCCGCCTGACCGGCACATCGGCCGGCTATCTGGACGCAGTGATCGACAAGCTGATGGACGCCGGCTGCGACATCCGCACCGAGAAGTCGCCGTCCTTCGAAGCCATCGTGCTGAAGGCGCCGGACAAGCTGAAGGCGGTGTCCATCCGTACCGCGCCCTATCCGGCCTTTCCGACCGACATGCAGGCGCAGTTCATGGCGATCAACACCGTGGCCGAAGGCACCGCCATCATCCGCGAGACGATTTTCGAGAACCGTTTCATGCACGCGGTCGAACTGGCCCGTCTGGGTGCCGACATCCGCATCGACGGCAATACCGCGGTGGTGCAGGGCGTGGCACAGCTCGACGGCGCGACCGTGATGGCGACCGACCTGCGCGCCTCGGCCGGTCTCATCATCGCCGGTCTGGTGGCGCGCGGTGAAACGCTGATCGAACGCATCTATCATCTGGACCGCGGCTACGAGCGCATCGAGCAGAAGCTCAGCGCGCTCGGCGCCACCGTCCGCCGCGTGTCCTGACGACACGCCATCCATACGAGGCACACCGTGCAAGGCATCACCCTGGCGCTGTCCAAAGGGCGCATCTTCGAAGAAACGCTGCCGCTGCTGGCGGCGGCCGGCATCGTGCCGACCGACGATCCGGAGTCGTCGCGCAAGCTCATCATCGGTACCAACCGACCGGACGTGCGTCTGGTCATCGTGCGCGCGTCCGATACGCCGACCTATGTGCAATACGGTGCCGCCGACCTCGGCATCGCCGGCAAGGACGTGCTGCTGGAACACGGCGGTGCCGGCCTCTACCAACCGATCGACCTGAACATTGCGCGTTGCCGCCTCAGCGTGGCGGTACCGGCCGGTTTCGATTACGAACAGGCGGTGCGCCGCGGCGCGCGGCTCAAGGTGGCGACCAAGTATGTGCACACCGCGCGCGAACATTTCGCCGCCAAGGGCGTCCACGTCGACCTGATCAAGCTGTACGGATCGATGGAACTGGCGCCGCTGGTGGGGCTGGCCGACGCCATCGTCGATCTGGTCAGCAGCGGCGGCACCTTGCGTGCGAACAATCTGGTCGAGGTCGAACACATCATGGACATCAGCTCGCGTCTGGTCATCAATCAGGCTGCGCTCAAGGTAAAGCACGATCTGCTGACGCCCATCCTGGAGGCGATTCAGGGGGCGGTGCAGGCATGAGTGCAACGAAAATCAGCCGCTTTGATTCGAGCGAACCGGACTTTCTCGGTCGGCTGGATACGCTGCTGGCCTTCGAAAGTTCGACCGACGACGCGATCGAGACGGCGGTTGCCGGCATCCTGCGCGACGTCCGTGTGCGTGGCGACGAGGCGGTCATCGAATACACGCGTCGTTTCGACCGCATGGACTGCGCCGCCATGGTCGAACTCGAACTGCCGCGCAGCGAGCTCGACGCCGCCTACGCCGGACTGAGCGATACCCAGCGCGCCGCGCTGGCCGAAGCCGCCGACCGCGTTCGGCTCTATCACGAGCGCCAGAAGCAGGATTCCTGGGAGTACACGGAAGCCGATGGCACCCGCCTCGGCCAGAAGGTGACGCCGCTGGACCGCGTCGGCCTCTACGTGCCGGGCGGTCGCGCGTCCTACCCAAGCTCGGTGCTGATGAACGCGATTCCGGCCAAGGTCGCAGGCGTCGGGGAACTGATCATGGTGGTGCCCACGCCGGGCGGCGAACGCAATCCGCTGGTCCTGGCCGCAGCGGCGATCACCGGCGTCGATCGCGTGTTCACGATAGGCGGCGCGCAGGCGGTTGCCGCGCTCGCCTACGGCACGCAGACCATTCCGCAGGTGGACAAGATCGTCGGCCCGGGCAACGCCTATGTCGCCAGCGCCAAGCGGCGCGTGTTCGGCACGGTTGGCATCGACATGGTGGCCGGTCCGTCCGAGGTGCTCATCATTTCCGACGGCCACGGCAATCCGGACTGGGTGGCGATGGATCTGTTCGCCCAGGCCGAGCACGACGAACTGGCGCAGTCCATCCTGCTGTGCACCGACGCCGCCTTCCTCGACCGCGTGCATGCGTCGATCGACCGGCTGCTGGCGGAAATGCCGCGCCGCGACACCATCGCCACTTCGCTTGCCAACCGCGGCGCACTGATCAAGGTGCGTGATCTGGCCGAGGCCTGCGACCTCGCCAACCGCATCGCGCCCGAACACCTGGAAATCTGCACCGAAGATCCGCGCGCGTTGGTCGACAGCATCCGTCACGCTGGCGCGATGTTCCTCGGCCACTACTCGGTCGAGGCGCTGGGGGACTACTGCGCCGGGCCGAATCACGTGCTGCCGACGATGCGCAGCGCGCGCTTCTCCAGCCCGCTGGGCGTGTACGATTTCCAGAAGCGCACCTCCATTCTCGACATTTCGGCCGAAGGCGCGCAGAAGCTGGGCCGTATCGCGTCGGTGCTGGCGCACGGTGAGGGCCTGCAGGCCCACGCCCGCTCGGCGGAAATGCGGCTGAAGGACTGACTTCCACGCGGCCACGACCCGGCGTACAGTGGCGCCCGGGTCGTGCGCCCGACCTGACCGGTCATGCGCACGTCGTTGCAGCAGTGAACCGATCAGGGAGCAGCCATGCAGCAGTCCGAACACCCCGAAGCGCCACAAGCCGTCGGGGATGCGCAGGATCTACCTTTCCCGGTGGTGCGTGAAGTCGGGCTGTTCGCCTGTTTCGACTGGCTTGGCCGGGCGTTTCAGGACATGCGCGCGAGTCCCGGTGGCAGCCTTTTCTACGGCGCCTGTTTCGCCTTCATGGGGCTGGTGCTGACCACGGTGTTCCGGCATGCCTATCACCTGACTTCGGCGCTGGTGTGCGGCTTCCTGCTGCTCGGCCCCTTCCTGTCGCTCGGCCTGTACGACCTGTCCCGCCAGCGCGAGGCCGGGCGGCCACCGGTGCTCGCGCATTCGCTCACCGCCGGCGGCCACAATGCCGGCGCGATCGGCGTATTCGCCGTCATCCTCATCATCATCTTCCTGGTGTGGGCACGTGCCTCGCTGGTCGTGTTCGCGCTGTTCTACACGACGCAGATGCCGTCGGTGGACCACTTCCTCGAACAGGTGCTGACGCTGCAGAACATTGAGTTCCTGATGGCTTACGCGGTGGTCGGCTTCATCTTCGCGTCACTGGTGTTCGGCGCCAGCGTGGTCGCCATTCCGCTGATGCTGGACCGTCGGCAGGACGCGGTGACGTCCATCCTCGCCAGTCTCTTCTCGCTCGGCCGCAATCCGGGGCCGATGCTGGTGTGGGCCGCGCTTATCGTGATCTTCGCGGTGATCGGCTTCCTGACCTTCTTCCTGGGCCTGATCGTGCTGATGCCGCTGGTCGGGCATGCAACTTGGCACGCCTACCGGGCGCTGATCGAACCACTTCAGCACCCGGCTGGCGCCGCCTAGCGCCGACGGAACAGGCCCAGCACGCCGAGCCCCGCCACCATCATCAGGGCGGCCGACGCTTCCGGCACGGCGGAGACCGCGAACGGCGTCGTGTCGGGCACGGCATCGGCATGAACGCCGTCGGTGAACGCGGTCCAGTTGGCGACGTCATTCACCGTGTTGCGATACGCCGCAAAATCGGCGGCGCCGCTGCGTGAGCCCGTGTAGCTGGCGTAATCGGTGCTGGCGGGCAGGGCGATCGCGTTCACCCCGGCGGTGAGTCCGGCAGCGCCCAGTGCCGTTGCGGCGGCCGCTGCACCTTCCGACGACACTGCGGCAAGAAAGGTGGTCGGAGCCGAGGTGCCGCTGCCGACATAGGCGTAGAGCGTGTCGGCCGTGCTGCTGAGCGCGGCATTGCCGGTGCCGGTCAGGCTGCCGGTGGATGCTGCGCGACCTGCCTGATCGATGTCGCTGAAACGGATGACCGTGCCGGCCGCGATGATGCCGGCGCCGGTCTGCCAGGTATGGAAGCCTTCGGAACTGGTGAAGGCGGCGCCATCCCAGTTGCTGTCGGTGAAGTAGATCGTGCTGTTGGCCGCGAGATCGGTCAGCGCGACGATGGCCCAGCCGTCCTCGTCGGCATTGAAGGCGGTAAACGCGATATCGCCCGCCCCGAGCGCGTGGGCGCCCTGCGCCGACAGGCACAGCGACGCGATGCACAGCATTCTTGCTGAAAACATGAACACCTCCTCCTGAATGAATGCAGCCGTTCCGGATGGAACGGCCTGCCGGGGGTGGTGTGTCTCCAGCGGCTGCGAGACCGCTCAGGCGATGTAATGGTTGATGTGTGTGCGCCCACCCGGCGTCAATCTATGACATCGGGCTGAAATATGCAAAAAGAATATTCAGCGCAGCGTCAGGCCGGTCCACCCCTGCTTGCGCAGGCACTCGTACAGTCCGCGGGTGACGGTGCCGGCCGTGGTGTCCGGCGCGTGGGCCTCGCCCAGCGTGGACAGGCATTGCGTCTGGTCGGCGATCAGTTCGTTCGCACCGGCGCCCATCTTCGACCACATGGCGATGCGCAGGCGGGCGAGCGGGTCTTTCGGAACGACGGGGGCCGGCGCGGCGGTGGTGCGTGTCGCCGGAGCGGGCCGGGCCGGCTCGGTGCCCGGCGTGGCCGCTTCGGCCGCGGCCGCCGGCTGCGCTTCAGCGACAGCTTCGCTGTCCTCGACCGACACCAGCGTGATCTGCGACAGCTCCTCGGTCGAGCGCGTCCACCACCCCTTCGTCTCCATGCACTGGATGAAGGCGGTCCGCTCCGTGGTGGTGCCCATGCAGGCGCGTTCGTCGCGGCGATAGTCGGCGCCACCGGCACCCTGCTTGAAGGACACGCTGGTGCAGCCGGCGAGCACGCCGAGGGTCAATGCGGAAAGGAAGAGCGGGCGGGTGAGGCGCATGGCTGAACGGGTGAGGGACGAAGACCTCTTCCGTTCAGCAAGAAGCGCTCCAGCGCGTCAGACGATGTCCTGCAGGGCTTCGACCAGTGCGTCGCACTGCGCATTGGTGCCCACCGTGATACGCAGGAACTGGTCGATGCGCGGCGCCTTGAAGTGGCGCACCAGGATGCGCCGCTCGCGCAGTTGCGCCGACAGCGCGGCTGCATCGTGTTGCGGGTGACGGACGAACAGGAAGTTGGCGGCCGACGGCAGCACTTCGAAGCCGAGTGCGGTCAGCTCTTCGGCCAGCCGTTCGCGGCTGGCGATGACGCGGCGGCGGGTCTGGTCGAACCACTCGCGGTCCTGCACCGCCGCAGTGGCGCCGGCCAGCGCCAGGCGGTCGAGCGGGTAGGAATTGAAGCTGTCCTTTACCCGGGTCAGGCCTTCGATCAGCGCCGGCTGGCCGATCGCGAAGCCGACACGCAGGCCGGCCAGCGAACGCGATTTCGACAGGGTCTGCGTCACCAGCAGATTGGGGTGCTTGGCCACCAGGGCGACCGCCGACTCGCCGCCGAAATCGATATAGGCCTCATCGATCACGATCGGGCTGTCCGGCAGCGCCGACGCGAGGCGTTCGATGTCGGACAGCGGCAGCAGGCGACCGGTCGGTGCGTTGGGGTTCGGAAAGATGACCGCGCCGGGACGGGCTTCGATGTAGTCGTCGACACGGATCGCGAACCGGGCGTCCAGCGGCACGCACTGGTAGTCGATGCCGTACAGCCTGCAATAGACCGGATAGAAGCTGTAGGTGATGTCCGGGAACAGCAGCGGCCGGTCGTGCTTGAGCAGGCCGATGAAGGTGTGCGCCAGCACTTCGTCCGAGCTGTTGCCGACGAACACCTGGTCGGCGCCCACGCCGAAGTGCGCGGCGATCGCCTCGCGCAGCGCCAGGCCGGTCGGTTCCGGGTAGAGCTTCAGCCGGTCGCCGTCGACGTCCAGTTCGGCCTGCATGGCCGCGACGGCCCGCGGGCTGGGCGGATAGGGGTTCTCGTTGGTATTGAGCTTGATCAGCCCGTCGATCTTCGGTTGTTCGCCCGGCGTGTAGGGCGACAGGGTGTGGACGACGGGGCTCCAGAACTGGCTCATGATGGTGCAGGCGACGATGTGACTGTTGTTGGGCGGGACGTGTTGCGGTGCGCGCAGGCTGGCATGGCCCGTTGCAAGTCGATGTTATCATCCGGCCATCCCTGTTCCGGCGTGCAGCCGGGACGAATCACCGAAGCGACCATCTTCATGCGGCAAGCCGAAATCACGCGCAACACCCTGGAAACCCAGATCACGGTGCGCATCAATCTCGACGGAACCGGTCAGGGCAAGCTGGACACCGGCGTGCCCTTCTTCGATCACATGCTGGACCAGATCGTTCGGCACGGCCTGATCGACCTCGAAATCATCGCCAAGGGCGACCTGCACATCGACGCCCACCACACGGTGGAAGATGTCGGCATCACGCTCGGTCAGGCCTTCGCGAAGGCGGTCGGCGACAAGAAGGGCCTGCGTCGCTACGGCCACGCCTACGTTCCGCTGGACGAGGCGCTGTCGCGTGTCGTGGTTGACCTGTCCGGCCGCCCGGGGCTGGAGTACAACATCGACTTCACCCGCGCCCGCATCGGCGATTTCGACGTTGACCTGACGCGCGAGTTCTTCCAGGGCTTCGTCAATCACGCACTGGTGACGCTGCACATCGACAATCTGCGCGGCATCAACGCGCATCACCAGTGCGAAACCGTATTCAAGGCCTTTGCCCGCGCGCTGCGCGCCGCCAGCGAGCGCGACGAACGTGCGGCCGGCCAGATGCCGTCGACCAAGGGTTCGCTCTGAGCCCGTCCTGACGCCAGCGTTTCACCCTCTTCCGATTCAGCCGCACTCATGACTCGCGTTGCCATCATCGATTACGGCATGGGCAATCTGCGTTCGGTCGCCAAGGCGATCGAGCACGTCGCACCTGAAGCCGAGGTCATAGTCAGCAGCGACGCACGCGTCGTCGCGGGCGCAGACCGCGTCGTGTTTCCGGGGCAGGGCGCCATGCCGGACTGCATGCGCGAGCTCGACGCGCGCGACCTGCGCGGCGCCGTGCTCGACGCCGCTGCGAACAAGCCCTTCCTGGGCATCTGCATCGGTCTGCAGATGCTGTTCCAGCACAGCCAGGAAGGCGACGTGCCCGGCCTGGGCGTGCTCGCCGGCGACGTGAAGCGCTTTGTCGATCCGCGCGATCCGGTGTCGGGCGCCCGACTGAAGGTGCCGCACATGGGCTGGAATGGCGTGAAACAGACGCGCGCGCATCCGATGTGGGACGGCATCGCCGACGACGAACGCTTCTATTTCGTGCACAGCTACTTCGTGCAGCCGGTCGATGCGGCGCTGACCGCGGGCGAAACCTCCTACGGCGCAGCCTTTACCAGTGCGATAGCGCGCGATAATATTTTTGCGGTGCAGTTTCACCCGGAAAAGAGCGCGCACGCCGGTCTGCGCCTGCTGGCCAACTTCATCGGCTGGATGCCCTGATACCTGGTGCCCGACGATGCCGTCGGGGACTTCTCCCTTCCACTCTCCCAGACACGACACGACTCGCGCCATGCTGCTCATTCCCGCCATCGACCTCAAGGACGGCCACTGCGTACGCCTGAAGCAAGGTGATATGGACGTGGTGACCGTATTTTCGGAAGACCCGGCTGCCATGGCCCGCCATTGGCTCGATGCCGGTGCGCGCCGCCTGCATCTGGTGGACCTCAACGGCGCAGTCGCCGGCAAGCCGAAGAACGAATCGGCGATCAAGGCCATCGTCAAGGAACTGGGCGACGAAATCCCGATCCAGCTCGGCGGCGGCATCCGCGATCTCGACACCATCGAGCGCTACCTCGACGACGGCATCAGCTACGTCATCATTGGCACCGCGGCGGTCAAGAGTCCGGGCTTCGTACACGATGCCTGTGGCGCCTTCCCCGGCCACATCATCGTTGGCCTCGACGCCAAGGATGGCAAGGTGGCGGTGGACGGCTGGTCCAAGATGACCGGCCACGACGTGATCGATCTGGCGAAGAAATTCGAGGATCAGGGCGTCGAGGCGATTGTCTATACCGACATCGGTCGCGACGGCATGCTCAGCGGCGTGAACATCGACGCCACGGTGAAGCTGGCGCAGGCGCTGCGCATTCCGGTCATCGCGTCGGGCGGCATCACCAATCTCGACGACATCCGCGGTCTCTGTGCGGTCGAGGACGAAGGCGTGATCGGCGCCATCACCGGCCGCGCCATCTACGAAGGCACACTGGATTTTGCGGCGGCCCAGGCGGAAGCCGACCGTCTCAACGGCGAAAGCTGAACTTCACATCGCGCACGGCGCGGAAACGACATGCTAGCCAAGCGCATCATTCCCTGTCTGGACGTCAACGCCGGCCGCGTGGTCAAGGGCGTCAATTTCGTGTCGCTGAAGGACGCCGGTGACCCGGTCGAGATCGCCCGTCGCTACGACGAGCAGGGCGCCGACGAGCTGACCTTCCTCGACATCACCGCCAGTTCCGACGCGCGCGACATCATCCTGCACGTGGTCGAGCAGGTGGCCGAGCAGGTGTTCATCCCGCTGACCGTCGGTGGCGGCGTGCGCGCGGTCGAGGACGTGCGTCGCCTGCTCAACGCCGGCGCCGACAAGGTGAGCATGAACACCGCCGCGATCAAGGATCCCGATCTGGTGGCGCGTGCCTCCGGCAAGGTCGGTTCACAGTGCATCGTCGTCGCCATCGACGCCAAGCGCGTTGACGATCGCGACGGCCGGCCACGCTGGGAAGTGTTCACGCACGGCGGCCGCAACCCGACCGGGCTCGATGCGGTCGAGTGGGCGCAGAAGGTCGAATCGCTGGGCGCCGGCGAAATCCTGCTCACCAGCATGGACCGCGACGGCACCAAGAACGGCTTCGACCTCGCGCTGACCCGCGCCGTGTCGGACGCGGTGCGCATTCCGGTCATCGCCTCGGGCGGCGTCGGCAACCTCGACCATCTGGTCGACGGCGTGGTCGAAGGTGGCGCCGACGCGGTGCTCGCGGCCAGCATTTTCCACTTCGGCCAGCACACGGTGCGCGAGGCCAAGGAACGGATGCGCGAGCGCGGCATCGAGGTGCGCCTGTGATGACCGCACCGGCCTGGGTCGACGCCATCGACTGGGACGACAAAGGTCTGCTGCCGGTCATCGTGCAGGAAGCGTCGACCGGCGACGTGCTCATGTTCGCCTGGATGAACCGTGACGCGCTGGTCCGCACGGCGGAACTGCGCGAGGCGGTGTTCTGGTCGCGCTCGCGCGGAAAGCTGTGGCACAAGGGCGAGGAATCCGGCCACACGCAGAAGGTGCTCGACATCCGCCTCGACTGCGACCGCGACGTGCTGCTGCTGAAGGTGGAGCAGACCGGCGGTATCGCCTGCCACACCGGCCGCCACAGCTGCTTCTTCCATTCGCTGACCGATGGCCGCTGGGACGAGGTCGACCCGGTCATCAAGAACCCGGACGAGATATACAAATGATCGATATCGAAGTGCTGCGCCGCGTCGCGCAGACCATCGCCGAGCGCAAGAGCGCCGAACCCGGTTCGTCCTACGTGTCCTCGCTGTTCCACAAGGGCACCGACGCGATCTGCAAGAAGGTGGCCGAAGAAGCGGCCGAGACCATCATGGCGTCCAAGGATGGCGACGTCGGCCACGTCGTGCGCGAGGTGACCGATCTGTGGTTTCACTCCATGGTGCTGCTGGCCCATCACGGCCTGACCGTGGACGACGTGCTGCATGAATTCCGCCGCCGCGAGGGCATTTCGGGCATCGACGAGAAGCGCTCGCGCACGAACGGCTGATCACGCTCGCAATACGGTAATACACGTATTTGAAACTCCCGACCTCACGGACAGACTGACACCATGCACGACCCCAACTGCATCTTCTGCAAGATCATCGAGGGTAAGATCCCGTCGCGCAAGCTGTACGAGGACGACCTGATCTACGCCTTCCACGACATCAACCCGCAGGCACCGGTGCATTTCCTGATCATCCCGAAGATGCACGTCGCCACGCTGTACGACGCCAGCGGAGCGCACGAGGCCGTCCTCGGCCGCATGCTCTCCAAAGCGGGCGAACTGGCCCGCATGGCAGGTGCCGAGGAGGGCTTCCGCACCATCATCAACTGCGGAAAGGTGGGTCGGCAGGAGGTGTATCATCTTCACATGCATGTTCTGGGCGGCGACCATCCCCTGCCGCCCATGATCGTTTCCGAGAGGTAATCCCATGGGTTCATTCAGCATCTGGCACTGGCTCGTCGTGCTCGTTATCGTGCTTCTGGTGTTCGGCACCAAGAAGCTGCGCAACATCGGCTCCGATCTCGGCGGCGCGGTCAAGGGCTTCAAGGAAGGCATGAAGGGCGCCGAAGGCAGCGCCCCTGCCGACCAGCCGACCCAGAGCGTCGGTCACACGATAGACGTGAAGGCGGAAGAGAAGGTCAAGTCCTGATCGCGGCGGCCATCGGCCGCTCCTTCATTCACCGGGCGGGCTGTCGGCCCGCCCGGCTCATTTCCACGTCCCCATGTTCGACATCGGTTTCTCCGAATTTTTCATCATCGGCATCGTGGCGCTCATCGTGCTCGGTCCCGAGCGCCTGCCGCGTGTCGCCCGCACGGCCGGCCATCTGCTGGGCCGGCTGCAGCGCTACGTCAGTGACGTGAAGGCGGACATTTCGAAGGAAATGCAGCTCGAGGAACTGCGCAAGCTGCAATCCCAGGTCGAACAGCAGGTGCGCGAAGTCGAACGTCAGGCCAACGAGGCGACCGGTTCGGTCGCCAAGGAGGTCGACGGCCTGAGCGACCAGATGCGCGCCGCGATGGCCGAACAGGAAAAGTACGCGGCGATCGAGCAGGCCGAGACGGCGGCGCAGACTGCCGAGCCGGCGCCGGCCGCCGTGCTTGCGCCTGAACCCGTTTCCGGCCAGCTCTCCCTCGATATTCCGCCGCCGGAAGCCAAACCGGTGTCGTCCGACAAGACATGAGCGAGCAGACCGAAAGTTTCATCTCCCACCTGGTCGAACTGCGTGACCGGCTGCTGCGTGCGGTGGCGGCCATTGTCATCGTGTTCATCTGCCTGATGCCCTGGGCCGGCGACATCTATGACCTGCTGGCGCGCCCGCTGATGATTGCGTTGCCGGAAGGCACGAAAATGATTGCCACGGGCGTCGTTACGCCCTTCTTCGTGCCGGTCAAGGTGACGATGATGGTGGCCTTCCTGATCGCCCTGCCGGTGGTGCTCTACCAGGCGTGGGCCTTCGTCGCGCCCGGCCTGTATGCGCACGAAAAGCGGCTCGGGCTGCCGCTGATCGTTGCCAGCACGCTGCTCTTCCTGGCGGGCATGGCCTTCTGCTATTTCTTCGTGTTCAAGACGGTGTTCCACTTCATTTCGGAGTTCGCCCCGAAGAGCATCACGCCAGCGCCGGACATCGAGCAGTACCTCAGCTTCGTGCTGACCATGTTCACGGCCTTCGGCGTCACCTTTGAGGTGCCGGTGGTGGTGATCGTGCTGGTGCGCTTCGGCATCGTCAGCATCGAAAAGCTGAGGGAGGCGCGTCCTTACGTGATCGTCGGCGCCTTCGTGGTGGCCGCAGTCGTCACGCCGCCGGACGTGGTGTCGCAGCTGATGCTGGCCATTCCGCTGTGCGTGCTGTACGAACTCGGGATCGTGGTGGCACGCTTCACTGGCCGCTCGCCGGCACGCGACGACGAGCGGGACGCGGCGGCCTGACCTTCCGCCAGATCCTTATTCGCGGTTCTTCGCGGCGACGCCGTTGATCGGCCGCTTGCCGACGTTCACGACGACGTCGCGCTCGCCGCCGCTGCGATAGAGCTTCAGCGTCGCCTGCTGGCCCGGCACCAGTGCCGCGATCAGCTGCAGCATGCCGCTGGCGTCCTTTACCTTCTTGCCATCGACTTCGAGCAGCACGTCACCCGGCCGCACACCGCCGCGGTCAGCCGGGCTGCCGCGCATGACGCCGGCGATCAGTGCGCCGCCGCTCATCGGGTACTTGAAGCTTTCGGCCAGTTCCGGCGTCAGCTCCTGCACCTCGACGCCGACCCAGCCGCGGGTGACCGACCCGCTGGCGACGATCTGTTCCATCACGCTGCGCGCGGTGCTGACCGGTATCGCGAAGCCGATGCCGAGCGAGCCGCCGCTGCGCGAGTAGATGGCGGTGTTGATGCCGACCAGATTGCCGTTGGCGTCGATCAGCGCGCCGCCGGAGTTGCCCGGGTTGATGGCGGCGTCGGTCTGGATGAAGTTCTCGAAGGTGTTGATGCCGAGCTGCGAACGGCCGAGCGCGGACACGATGCCCATGGTGACGGTCTGGCCGACGTCGAAAGGATTGCCGATGGCCAGTACGACGTCGCCGATGCGCAGCGCGTCGTTGTCGCCGAAGCTGGCGGCCGGCAGCTTGGTCGGCGCCTTGACGCGCAGGACGGCGAGGTCGGATTCGGGGTCGCTGCCGATCAGCGTCGCCGGATACTTGCCGCCGTCGTTCAACGACACCTCGATTTCGTCGGCCGCTTCGACCACGTGGTTATTGGTCAGCACGACGCCGTCCTCGCTGACGATGACGCCGGAACCCAGGCCCATCTGACGCTGCGGCTGGCTGCCCAGGCGGTCGCCGAAGAAGTGACGGAACACCGGATCGTTCATCAGCGGATGCTGCGGTGTGCGCACCGCCTTGGTGGTGAAGATGTGTACCACCGAGGGCAGCGCTTTCTGCGCGGCATCGGCGTAGCTCACCACTTTCGCGGCTTCGATGCGCGTCGTCACGGGGGGCGGTTCGGGCAGCAGCGTGCTGATCGACGGTGCCGTCGGCGTACCGTTCGGAACCGTTGTCGAACGGCTTGGCAGCCATTCCGGTTTCAGCGTCGCGACGACGAAGAGCACGGCCAGGGCGGCAGTGACCGATTGAGCAAAGACCAGCCACAGACGCTGCATAATTCGGCAACCAGAAACGGGGGAAGAATGGACAGGACGCAGCTGCAACGACATCTGGATGACCTGCTGGAAGCCGCGCGCTTCAAGGATTATTGCCCAAACGGCCTGCAAGTGGAAGGCAGGGCCGAGGTCGCCCGGGTGGTCTGTGGCGTCACCGCCAGCCTGGCGCTGATCGACGCTGCCATCGAGCGTGACGCGCAGGCCATCGTCGTGCATCACGGCTGGTTCTGGCGTGGCGAGGACGGCCGCATCACCGGCATGCGACGCGCACGCATCGCCCGGCTGCTGGCGCACGACATCAATCTGTTCGCGTATCACCTGCCGCTGGATGCGCACCCCGAACTGGGCAACAACGCGCAGCTCGGGCGCGTGCTGGGCCTGACGCCGACCGCCGTCGTGGGCGACCAGGGGCTGCTGTGGATAGGCGAACCGGCCGCGCCCGCCTGCGCCGGTGAGCTGGCCGAACGTTTCGGCGCCGCACTTGGCCGCACGCCGCTGCTGGTCGGTGACGCACAGCGCAGGGTGCGGCGGATAGCGTGGTGCACGGGCGGCGCGCAGGGCATGTTCGAACAGGCGATCGACGCCGGGGTCGACCTCTATCTGTCAGGCGAGATTTCGGAACAGACGACGCATACCGCACGCGAATCGGGTGTCCCCTACATCGCTGCCGGCCATCACGCGACCGAGCGCTACGGCGTGCAGGCGCTGGGCGAACACCTTGCGCAGACCTGCGGACTCCAGGTGGCTTTCGTCGATATCGACAATCCCGCCTGACCTGAGACTCGGGCAGAACAGACCCTAGAGCAGGGCGAGGCGGGATGCGCTGGTATTGGTGACCGGCGGATTCGCGATCAGCCACTCCAGCATGCTCTTCAGCAGCAGGATGTCGTCGATCACGCCGAGCGGGAAACCGACGCGGGTGCCGGCGCGGTTGTCGCGCAGCAGTTCCGTCAGGTAGTCCAGACAGTCCTGGTTCGGCCAGGTGGCGTTCACGCGCGCCATGATGTGGGCGAACTGTTCGACCGATTCCGAAGTGGTCGGGCCGCTGAAATGCTCCCAGTCCGGCACCTTCACGTTGAATGCGCGATTCAGCTTGGGCGCCAGATCGTCGTATTCGCCGCGCCGGCCACCCTTGTGATAGAGGTCGAGCAGCTTGAGCCACGGGATCAGCGACTCTTTCGGGTAGTCGCGCAGGAACTCGGACAGGGTCTGGGCGGCGCCTTCCGAGCGGCCGAAGGACATCATGATTTCGGCCAGTTCGAGCACGTGTTCGTGCGAGGGGGGCGCTTCCTCGTTGGCCGGCGGGGCACTCTGGTCGATGTTCAGCGTGCTGCTCGGCGGGATGCCGGTATTGCTGCTGACCAGGCGCGGACCGCTGGTCGCCGGGGCGGCGCTTTCGCTGCTGCCTGTGCTGCTGGCCGTGCCAACGAAGGTGTCGAACTCGAGGTCCAGACGCGCGGGTTTGCGATCTTCGGTCGCCGCTTCGGGAGCCAGTTCGAAATCGACGCTCGACCGATCGACCGCCGACAGCGGATCCTGCTCGGCGACTTGCGGCGTCGCTTCAGCGTCGCTCGCCCGGGCGTGGATCTGCATGTCGTCCATGTGTTCGGCTGGCGCTTCGCCCGGGAAGTAACCGATGGACGACACAACCGCCTGTGCCATCGCTGGCGTGGTGCGCTGTTCGGCCGGTGTGTCATCGACGCGAGCAGGGCGCGACCAGTTCGGTACGGGAATGTCGGCGAAAACCGGCGGCGCGTCGGCCCCGCCCTGCGCGTACTCGGTTTCGGCCGCGCGCTGATCGCGCCGGCGCGGCGGCGCGGTGTTGGCGAGACTGGCTTCGATCTCGCGCTGGCGGCGGGCGCTGGCTTCGGCGACGGCTTGGGCGCGGCGGCGCCACAGCCAGCCACCGCCAAGTACGGCGCCGGCGGCGAACAGGCCCAGACCGGCGACCATCCAGTTCATGCCGGGCGCAAGAGGTTCCGCATCGGCGGGGGCGTCCGGTGGCAGCTTGGTGATCACCTTGACCGGCTCGTTGGTCAGGCCGGGCGGCGGGGGCGGCGTTTCGGTCGCCTCCTCCTCGACGTCGACGGGCTGTTCGACGACCGGGGCGGCGCTGTCGACGGGCGCTTCGGCCGTGACGGCAGTCGGGGGCGGTGTTTCGGCGGGCAGTCCCGCCGGGGCGCGGGCGGCGTCTAGCGTGCCGCTGCTCCGGTCGAGCTGCTTCTGCAGCGCTTCCAGCCGCGCCTCGAGTTGTTTCACCTTGTCGGCAATCGCCAGATGGGTGGCGATCTGCTCGTCCAGTGCCGCGAGCAGTTTCTGTTCGGTACGCAGTGCTTCGCGCTGGGCTTCGCTGGCCTCCGGCCGCGCCGCCATTCCGCCCGACATCTTCAGACCGTTGCCTGAATCCAGACCGGGGGCGACGAACAGGCGATCGCCGGCCGGTTGCGCAGCTTCGGTACGGCGCGGTTTGCGCGCGACACGCGGCTTGGCCGGCGCCGGCTCGACCTCGCCACGCGCGGCGTCGCCCGCCGTCGCCGGTGCTGCGTCGCTGGCGGGCGCGGCGGCCGGACGGGCGCGCTCACGCGGTACGGACGCTTCGGTCGGCGCGCTGTCCGGTGTGGCCGCGGTGATCGGCTGCATCAGCACGGTGTACTCGCGGACCACTTCGTGGCCGCAGCCGATGCGGACGCCGACCATCAGGATGGGCTCGTTGACCGGCGTGCCGCTGCTGATGAAGACGGTGCGACCCTGCGTACGGATGCGTCCGGCGGTGAGCCAGGGCAGGTCGTCCGCGCCCGCCGAGGGCGGAATGTCGATCGAGAAACAGCTGCTTGCCGGCACGTCGTCGCCACTGCCCAGCAGCGCGACCTCGGCGCGGAACGGTTCGCCGATTGCCGAACGCGCCTTGATCGCCCCGAGCCCGAGCGCCAGAGCGTGCGGTGCATGCAGGCCGACCGCCAGCAGCGCGGCCGCGAGCAAGGTCGGGCGCAGCCGCGACCGTGTGCGTGCGAGCGCAGTGGTGGGCGTATGCAATTGAGGAAACTCCGTGCCGGAATGCAGGTGGCGGTCCGTGATCATGTGTGTTTTTCGGCAAGCCGAGGGGAAACTTTACTTTAGTGGCGCGTGCTTTCGTGAGCCGCGCCAGACAAGGCGATGCGGGAAGAGGCAAAATTGTGTGTCACGACAGTTCTGCAGGAGTCCGCATGCCACCGATGTTGTTCGAACTTTCTCTGCCCACTTTGCCTATCCGTGGTTCCGCGACGCGTTTCCCGGTGCGACGCATCTACTGCGTCGGTCGCAATTACGCCGACCACGCGCGCGAGATGGGCCATGATCCGACCCAGGAGCAGCCCTTCTTCTTCGCCAAGCCGGCTGATGCACTGGTGTGCGCGCCGGCCTCGGTGCCCTATCCGTCGGCGACGTCGGACCTGCAGCACGAGGTCGAACTGGTGGTCGCGCTGCATGCGGGCGGCCGCAATCTCGACGCCGCGCAGGCGCGCGCCGCCATCCATGGGTACGGCGTCGGCCTCGATCTGACGCGCCGCGACCTGCAGCGCGCGGCGCGTGACAAGGGACAGCCCTGGGACATGGGCAAGGGATTCGATTTCAGCGCGCCGGTGTCCGAACTGGTGCCGGCCAGCGCGTGCGGGCATCCGCGCAGCGGAGCGATCGAACTGTCGGTGAATGGGCAGAAGCGGCAGCGGGGCGATCTGTCCGACATGATCCTCGACGTCGAAACGTTGATCGAGCGCCTGTCCCGCCTGGTTGAACTGCGTGCCGGCGATCTGCTTTTCACCGGTACGCCGGCCGGCGTCTCTGCGCTTCTGCCTGGTGATCGTGTCTGCGCCGAGGTTGCCGGCGTCGGGGTGCTGTTGGTCGACATCGCTCCCTCGCTGGACTGCTGAATTGTTTCGCTGCAGTGCAGCGATGCTCTGTATAATTATGGATTACGTGATCCGGCCCGCACGCCGGAATGCGGGTGTCGACCGCCAACCGGCGTCGCGATGCGCAACAAGACTCGTGAGGGCTACAACCCGAAGCGGGCGTTTCACCATCCTGTGCAGACAACAAGGCGAGGAATACGCATGAAGATCCATGAGTATCAGGCGAAGGAGGTATTGCGCCGTTTCGGTGTGGTCACGCCGCGCGGAGTACCTGTTTTCGAGGTTGACCAGGCAGTGGCCGCAGCGGAATCGCTGGGCGGCAAGGTCTGGGTGGTCAAGGCGCAGATCCACGCCGGTGGCCGAGGCAAGGGCGGCGGCGTCAAGGTGGCGAAGTCGCTCGATGAAGTGCGCGAATTCGCGAAGCAGATCATGGGCATGCAGCTGGTCACGCACCAGACCGGCCCGGAAGGCCAGAAGGTCCGCCGCCTGCTGATCGAGGAAGGCGCCGACATCAAGAAGGAATACTACGTCGCCGCACTGACCGATCGCGCGACGCAGAAGGTGGCGATGATGGCCTCGTCGGAAGGCGGCATGGACATCGAGGAAGTTGCCCACAACACCCCGGAAAAGATCATCAAGGTGTTCATCGACCCGCTGGTCGGCATGACCGACGCGCAGGGCAAGGAACTGGCCGACGGCATCGGCGTTCCCGCCGCGTCGCAGGCGCAGGCGATCGACACCTTCAAGAAGCTGTACACGTGCTACATGGAAACCGATGCCTCGCTGGCGGAAATCAATCCGCTGATTCTCGAGGGCAACGGCAACATCAAGGCGCTGGACGCCAAGTTCAACTTCGATTCGAACGCGCTCTACCGTCACGAAGACATCGTGGCTTTCCGTGACCTCGACGAAGAGGACGCGGCCGAGATCGAGGCCTCGAAGTTCGACCTCAGCTATGTGTCGCTGGACGGCAACATCGGCTGCCTGGTGAACGGTGCCGGTCTGGCCATGGCCACCATGGACGTGATCAAGCTCTACGGCGCCGAGCCGGCGAACTTCCTCGACGTGGGTGGCGGCGCCACCACCGAGAAGGTGACCGAGGCGTTCAAGATCATGCTGCGCAACCCGAACGTGCGCGGCATTCTGGTGAACATCTTCGGCGGCATCATGCGCTGCGACACGATCGCGACCGGCGTCGTCGCCGCGGCGCGCGAGGTGCACCTGACGGTGCCGCTGGTGGTGCGCATGAAGGGCACCAACGAAGAACTGGGCAAGCAGATTCTGGCGGACTCGGGTCTGCCCATCATTTCGGCCGACAGCATGGCGGATGCGGCACAGAAGATCGTTGCCGCCGTGGCCGGACACTGAGGGGAGAACCAGACATGTCGATTCTGATCAACAAGGACACCAAGGTCATCACCCAGGGCATCACCGGGAAGACTGGCCAGTTCCACACCCGCATGTGCCGCGACTACGCCAATGGCGCGAACTGTTTCGTCGCCGGCGTAAACCCGAAGAAGGCCGGTGAGGACTTCGAAGGCATTCCCATCCACGCCACCGTGGCTGAAGCGAAGGCCGCCACCGGCGCAACGGTGTCGGTCATCTACGTGCCGCCCCCGGGCGCCGCCGCGGCGATCTGGGAAGCGGTCGAAGCCGACCTCGACCTGGTCATCTGCATCACCGAAGGCATTCCGGTGCGCGACATGCTGATGGTGCGCAACAAGATGAAGGCCAAGGAAGCGGCCGGCGGCAAGAAGACGCTGCTGCTGGGCCCGAACTGCCCGGGCCTGATCACGCCGGACGAAATCAAGATCGGCATCATGCCGGGCCACATCCACAAGAAAGGCCGCATCGGCGTGGTCAGCCGCTCCGGCACGCTGACCTATGAAGCGGTCGGCCAGCTGAGCGAGATCGGCCTCGGCCAGTCGAGCGCGGTCGGCATCGGCGGCGACCCGATCAACGGACTCAAGCATATCGACGTGATGCGCATGTTCAACGACGATCCGGACACCGACGCGGTGATCATGATCGGCGAGATCGGCGGTCCGGACGAAGCCGAAGCGGCGCAGTGGTGCAAGGCCAACATGAAGAAGCCCATCGTCGGCTTCATCGCCGGCGTCACCGCACCTCCGGGCAAGCGCATGGGTCACGCCGGTGCGCTGATCTCGGGTGGTGCCGACACCGCCGACGCCAAGCTCGCCATCATGGAAGAGTGCGGCTTCACCGTGACGCGCAATCCGTCGGAAATGGGCAAGCTGCTCAAGGGTCTGCTCTGATCCTGAAGCACTGAGTTATTGTTGCAGTGCACAGGGCCATCGCGCAAGCGGTGGCCCTTTTCATTTGTGCCCGTCATGAAGCTCTGTCGGTAGAATCCGCGCTTTCGCATTCCGGGCGCAACACGATGGATTTCTCTTCTCCCGAATTCTGGCTTGCCGTTGGCCAGATCATCATGATCGACATCCTGCTTGGCGGCGACAACGCGGTCGTGATCGCGCTGGCCTGCCGCAAGCTTCCCCCGGCGCAGCGCAGGCTGGGCATCATGTGGGGCACGGCCGGTGCGGTGTTCCTGCGCGTGATCCTCATCATGTTCGCGCTGACCCTGCTCAAGGTGCCGTACCTGAAACTGGTCGGCGCACTGCTGCTGCTGTGGATCGGCATCAAGCTGCTGATGCCCGAGGACGAGGACGAGCACGCCAACATCAAGCCCAGCGACAAGCTGTGGGGCGCGGTGAAGACCGTCATCGTGGCCGATCTGGTGATGAGCGTGGACAACGTGATCGCGATTGCCGGCGCCGCCGAGGGCGCGGGCGGCGACCATCAGCTGCCGCTGGTCATCTTCGGCCTGCTGGTGTCCATCCCCATCATCGTCTGGGGCAGCCAGCTGGTGCTCGGTCTGATGACGCGCTATCCCTTCATCGTCACGCTGGGTGCCATGCTGCTGGGCTGGATTGCCGGCACGATGGCGGTGACCGATCCGGCGATTCTGCCCTACGTGCCGCTCGACGCGGCCAGCACCGTAGACAAACCGGAGGCGTCGGCCTTGGTGCGCTACGGGGCCGGCATCGTCGGTGCGCTGCTGGTGCTGGCGGTCGGCAAGATCATCGCCTCGCGCCAGAAGCCGGTCGATTTCCCCATCCAGTGATCGCGCGCGAGCCGTGAGCCTCTACCTCACCGAGGACGACGTCCGGCAGCTGCTGACCCTGCAGGACGCCCTCGTCGCGGTCGAGGACGCGCATCGCTGGCACGCCGCCGGCGAAGCCATCGACACGCCGCGCGCGCGCAGCCGTACGCCGACGTCGGCGCTGCACATCCTGCACGGTGCCGTGCTGCCGCTCGGCGTGATGGGCTACAAGAGTTACACGACCAGCCGCGAGGGCGCGCGCTTCTGGGTGCATCTGTTCGATGTCGCTAACGGCCGGCCGCTCGCCGTGCTGGAAGCCGACTACCTCGGCATGATGCGCACCGGTGCAACCGGCGGCCTGGCTGCACGCGTGCTGTCGCGCGAAGAAGCGCGCAGTGCGGTGGTGTTCGGGGCCGGCTGGCAGGCACGCAGCCAGATCGAGGCGCTGTGCGCGGTGCGCAACGTCGAACGCATTCAGGTGGTGGCGCGCAAGCGGGACAAGCTCGAAGCCTTCTGTGCCGAGCAGTCGCAGCGGCTCGGACGCGATATCGTGCCGGCCGACGACATCGAATCGGCCGTGCGTAGCGCCGACGTGGTGGTCACCATCACCACCGCGACCGATCCGCTGTTCGACGGCCGCTGGCTCGGTGAAGGCACGCACGTCACCGCTGCCGGATCGAATGCGCTGATCCGCCGCGAAATCGACGAAGCCACGATACGCCGCGCCGCCGTGATCGCGGTCGACGCGCGCGCCACGGCCTTGCGTGAATCCGGCGACCTGCTGCCGGCGCTGGAGAAGGGGCGGCTGAGCGAGTACGGCATGACCGAACTGGGCGAACTGCTGGTCGGCATGCGGCCGGGACGGCGCAGTGCCGCCGACATCACGCTGTTCGAATCCCAGGGCATGGCGATACAGGATCTGGTGCTTGCCGCGCGCGTGGTCGACAAAGCCCGTGCGGCCGGTCTCGGGCGCGATCTTCCCTACTGATTTCCACGCCTGATTTCCGCCGCGCCGCGGATTCGGCACGGCAAGCGTGAAATTCCACCGCGTCGCGCCAACCGTCGTTTGACTGTGTTGAGGCTGAACTGCAAGAATATGTGACAGGCGTCTGTTTTTCCGCGTGAGTTCGCCAACGCGAGAGCGGATGGCATACACAACAAGCCGACAGGCACCGTCACCCGTCTCCGGGGGCGCGACAACTTTGCGGGGGTGAGCGTGACCAAGGCCGCTATCTGGAAGACCGACTGGTTCCTTGGCGTCGTCATCAGCCTGCTTTTCCTGTTCTCCGCCCAGTCCGACCTGATCCAGAGTCTCGAGCGCAAGGCCTACGATGTGGGCGTCAGTGCAACCGATCGCACGCCCAGTCCGCGCATCGCCATCATTGCGATCGACCAGCAGAGCATCGACAACATCGGTCGCTGGCCGTGGCCGCGCGACGTGCATGCGCGCATGATCGACAAGCTGGCGCAGGCGCAGTCCAAGGTGGTCGGTACCACCATCTTCTTTGCCGAACCGCAGATCGACCCCGGCCTGGCCTACATCAACAAGCTGCTGGCCATCGAAGCGCAGGTGCGCTCCGCTGCCGCGGTACCGCCAACCGAGGGCGAGCAGCTGCCACCTGCCGCCGAATCGCTGGATGCCTTCTCTGCCGTGCTGCGTGAAGCCGAGGCGGCGCTGAATACCGACCGGCAACTTGCGGACAGCGTGGCCAGGGCCGGTAACGTGGCGCTGCCGATGCTCTTCCTCGACGGCGAGCCGCAGGGGCGGCCGGACAAACCGCTGCCCGAGTTCGTGCGCCTGATGGCGCTGAAGAATATCGAAGGCAGCGAGCCGCTGCCGCCGCTGACGCTGGACGTGTCGGCCGGCGTGATCGAGCCGCTGGGCAACGTGGCGGCTGCGGTCGGTCACCTGAATCCGTCCATCGATCGCGACGGAGGCCTGCGGGTGCAGCCGCTGGTGATGACGCACTTCGATCAGCTCTATCCTTCGCTGCCGCTGCTGATCGCGGCGAAAAGCCTGAATCTCGGCGTGGACGACATCCGCGTGAAGCTCGGCGAATCGGTCACGCTGGGACGTCTGAAGGTCGCCACCGACCCCGGCCTCGGCATGTACAGCTTCTATTACCAGGGTGAGGGCGGCAAGCCGCCTTTCCCGGTCGATTCCTTCTTCGACGTGATGAGCGGCAAGATTCCGCTCGACAAGTACCGCGACAGGATCGTGCTGATCGGCCAGACCGCACCCGGCATCGGCAATTTCTACGCGACACCGGTGTCGCCGGCCATGTCCTCGGTCGAGGTGATGGCGCACGGGCTGTCGAGCATCCTGCAGGAACACTTCTTCGTGTCGCCGTCCTGGGCCTGGGCGGCCGAGTTCGGCGTGTTCCTGCTGATCGCCCTCTACCTGATCGTGCTGCTGCCGCGACTGAAGGCCGGGCTGGGCGCCGGCGTCACCGCGGTGCTCTTCGTCGGGTTGCTGGCCACTCACTTCGTGCTGATGACCGGCCAGCTCATGTGGCTGCAACTGATGCTGCCGGCGACGCTGCTGCTGGTCGGTCACCTGCTGCTGACGACCAAGCGCTTCCTGGTGACCGAGCGCGGCAAGGTGAAGTCGGACGAGCAGTCGGCCGAATCCAATCGCATGCTGGCGCTGGCCTTCCAGGGACAGGGCCAGCTCGACATGGCCTGGGACAAGTTCCGCCAGGTGCCGCTGTCCGATGCGGTTATGGAGAACCTGTACAACCTGGCCCTCGATTTCGAGCGCAAGCGTCAGTTCAACAAGGCGGAATCGGTGTTCCGCCACATGGCCGACTTCAATCCGAAGTTCAAGGACCTGGAAACACGGGTCAAGCGGGCCAAGGCGATGTCGGAAACCGTCATGCTGGGCGGCAGCAGCGGCGGGCGCACCAATACCAGCATCCTCGAGGACGGTACGGTCGAGAAACCGATGCTGGGCCGCTACCAGGTCGAGAAGGAACTGGGCAAGGGCGCGATGGGCGTGGTCTACCTCGGTCGCGACCCCAAGATCAATCGCGTGGTCGCGATCAAGACCATGGCGCTGTCGCAGGAATTCGACGAGGAAGAACTGGCCGACGTGAAGGAGCGCTTCTTTCGCGAGGCGGAGACGGCCGGCCGTCTGAACCACCCGAACATCGTCACCATCTTCGACGCCGGCGAAGAGCATGACCTCGCCTACATCGCGATGGAGTTCCTGAAGGGGCGCGACCTGGTGCCGCAGACCAAGCCGGGCCATCTGATGCCGCTGCCCAAGGTGATGGACATCGCGGCCCGGGTGGCGGACGCGCTGGCCTATGCGCACGGCAACAACGTCGTGCACCGCGACGTGAAGCCGGCCAACATCATGTACGAAGCGGAATCGGACCAGGTCAAGGTGACCGATTTCGGCATCGCGCGCATCACCGACTCGTCGCGCACCAAGACCGGCATGGTGCTCGGCACACCGTCCTACATGTCGCCCGAACAGCTGGCGGGCAAGAAGATAGATGGCCGTTCCGATCTTTTCTCGCTCGGCGTGATGCTGTTCCAGATGGTCTGCGGCAAGCTGCCTTTCGAAGGGGATTCGATGGCGCAGCTGATGTTCCGCATCGCCAACGAACAGCACCCGGACATCCGCGACCTGCGGCCGGACGTGCCGGACTGCCTGTCCGCCATCATCGACCGCGCGCTGGCCAAGGACGCGGACGCCCGTTACCAGTCCGGCAACGACATGGCGGCCGACCTGCGCACCTGCGCCGGCAATCTCACCCAATCCCTTTCACAGGTCGACTTCAGCATCTGACATGAATCAGGATCTCAGCCCTTCACTGCAGATGGTCAGCCGCTCTGACTCCGGTATGGTGCGGACGCACAACGAAGATGCCGTCGCCACCCACCCGGCAATCGGCGTGGCCGTGCTCGCCGACGGCATGGGCGGTTACAACGCCGGCGAGGTGGCGAGCGGCATGGCCACCGCGGTGATCAGCACCGAACTTCAGCAGGGCCTCGTCGAGGGGCGCAAATCGATATCCGAACTGCTGGAAGCGGTGATCGGCCACGCCAACGAGTCGATCTACCGCGCGGCCGAAAGTCAGCCGCAGTACTCCGGCATGGGCACCACGCTGGTGATGGCGGTGTTCCGCGACAACCACATATCCGTTGCGCATATCGGCGATTCGCGCATGTACCGGCTTCGCGGCGACGTTTTTGAGTGCGTCACCCGCGATCATTCGCTGTTGCAGGAGCAAATCGACAGCGGCATGATTACGGAGGAAGACGCCAGACGCTCGCAGAACAAGAACCTCGTGACACGGGCGCTGGGTGTCGATCCGGTGGTCGAACCGGAAATCCATACCTACGAGGTCGAGACCGGCGATGTCTACCTGTTCTGTTCAGACGGTCTGAACGACATGGTCGAGAACGAGGACATCGAACTGACGCTGAAGGCGCTGTCGGCCAATCTCGATCTGGCCGCCGAACAGCTGGTGCAGATGGCGAACGACAATGGCGGGCGCGACAACGTTTCGGTGATACTGGTCAAGGTACTGCAGCCTTTCCCGGTTGCCCGGCGCGGCTGGCTTGCGCGACTGCTCGCATGGTTGAAGTAAAGGACTGGAAAATGGCAAAACTCATACTCAGCATGGATGGTCTGGTCCTCAAGGAGCTGCCGCTCGCAAAGGAGCGCACGACCATCGGGCGCAAGCCGCACAACGACATCCAGATCGACAATCTCGCGATAAGCGGTGAGCACGCGGTCATCGTCACCATCCTCAACGATTCCTTTCTCGAGGATCTGAACAGCACTAACGGCACGTATGTAAACGGTCAGCCGATCAAGAAGCACTTCCTGCAGAACAACGACGTGGTGGAACTGGGCAAGTACCGCCTGAAGTACATCAACGACACGCCTGCCCAGGCGCCGGCGCCGGACTTCGAGAAGACCATGGTCCTGCGCCCCGACATGATGCGCAAGCCGCCGGCAGAGGCACCGACCGCGCCGCCGGTGGTGCCGATGCGCTCGCCGACCGAGACGCAGGCCGGCTTCCGCGCCGGCGCGTCGGTGCCGGCGGGCACCTCGATGGGCGGTGGCATGGCGCCGCCAGCGCCGGTCGCGCCGCCGCAGCCGGCGGCGCCCGCCGCGGCGCCGAACCAGATCGGCGCCATCCAGATCCTCAACGGCGCCAACGCCGGGCGCGAGCTGGAACTGACGAAGACGCTGACCACGCTCGGCAAGCCAGGCCTGCAGGTGGCGGTGATCACGCGGCGGCCGCAGGGCTACTTCATCACCCATGTCGAGGGCGCCAACTTCCCGGTGGTCAATGGCAGCCAGCTCGACGCCCAGGCGCACCCGCTGAGCGATCATGACGTGATCGAGATTGCGGGCGTAAAGATGGAGTTCTTCATCAAGCGCTGAGCTGGCACGCCTCGCTCATGTTGCTTCGTCCTGCGCGCTGCGCTGACCGGTCGGCGATATGCCGGCCGGTCCCTGATCGCTCGCCCCTCGCCGGGGCTGCCCGGTGAATCAGCACGTGCTGAAGTACGGCATCGGCTTCCTGCTGATGCTCGTGCTGCTCGGGCACGCCGCCCGCTTCTACCAGATACCGGTTCTCGGCAATCTGGACCACATCGCCTACGACACCAAGCTGTCGCTGACCATGCCGCGCACGCGCGACGACAGGGTCGTCATTCTGGACATCGACGAGCGCTCGCTGGCTGAAGTCGGCCGCTGGCCCTGGGGGCGGGAGCGTCTGGCGACCCTGATGGACAGGCTGTTCGATCACTATGGCGTGATGCTGCTGGGTATCGACGTGGTATTCGCCGAGCCCGATACCAGTTCAGGTTTGCCCATGCTCGAAGGCCTGGCCGCCGGACCGCTCGCCGACAACGAGGGCTTCCGTGCCGCGCTGGACGGGCTGCGACCGCAGCTCGATTACGACAAGCGCTTTGCCGCGTCGCTGCAGAATCGCCCGGTGCTGCTGGGCTACTACTTCAGCGATCGCGGTGACGGACTGAGCAGTGGCGCGCTGCCCGACCCGGTGCTGCCGGCCGGGACTTTCCGTGGCCGAAACATCGCGTTTGCGAGTTTCAACAGCTTCGGTGCCAATCTGCCGCTGTTCCAGTCGTCGGCACTCGGCGCCGGTCATTTCAACCCGCTGCCCGATTTCGACGGCCTCAACCGCCGCGTGCCGATGCTGGTCGAGTACAAGGGCGCCTATTACGAATCGCTGTCGCTGGCGGTGGTGCGTACCCTGCTGGGCAGCCCGAAACTGGCACCGGGCTACGCCGACGGGGGGCTGTTCGGGGTGAGTGTCCGCGACTATGCCGGGCTGGAGTGGCTGGAACTGCAGTCGGCGCGCGGAACCTTGCGTCTGCCGGTGGACGAGAACGTCGCCGCGCTGATTCCCTATCGCGGTCCGCAAGGCAGTTTCGCTTACTACTCGCTTGCGGACGTGCTGGCCGGGCGCACGCCGGTCGACGCGCTGAAGGGGCGCGTCGCCCTTCTGGGCACGACTGCACCCGGTCTGCTCGACCTGCGGGCGACGCCCGTCGGCAGCTCCTATCCTGGGGTGGAGATCCACGCCAACCTGATTGCCGGCATGCTGGACGGCCATATCAAGCACCGGCCCCAGTACGTGACCGGATTCGATGTTGTCGTGCTGCTGCTGGTCGGCGGCCTGCTGTTGTGGGCGCTGCCGCGCATGTCCCCGATGAATGCCACGCTGCTGTCGGCGGGCATGCTGCTGCTGCTGCTGGGCATGAACTTCGCCTTCTGGCAGTTCGCCGACTTCGTGCTGCCGATCGCGGCCAGCCTGCTGCTGGTGGTCGGGCTGTACGCGCTCAACATGTCCTACGGCTACTTCTTCGAATCGCGCTCGAAGCGGCAGTTCGCGCGCATGTTCGGCCAGTACGTGCCGCCCGAACTGGTCGAGGAAATGAGCCGCAACCCCGAGCACTACAGCATGGAAGGTCGCAACGCCGAACTGACCATACTGTTTTCCGACATCCGCGGTTTCACCAGCATTTCGGAAGGGCTGGAACCGAAACAATTGACGCAGCTCATGAACGAATACCTGGGCGCAATGACTTTCGTCATTCAGGATCAGCGCGGTACGCTCGACAAATATATCGGCGACGCGATCATGGCCTTCTGGGGGGCGCCGGTGGACGATCCGGCGCACGCGATCCACGGGGTGACGGCCGCGTTGCAGATGCAGTCAAGACTGGCCGAACTGAACAGTCACCTGACCGCGCGCGGCTGGCCGGAGCTGAGGATAGGCATCGGTGTGAACACCGGCACGGTCACCGTCGGCGACATGGGGTCGCCGGTACGCAAGGCCTATACTGTGATGGGCGACGCGGTCAACCTGGCGTCACGCCTCGAAGGACTGACCAAACAGTATGGCGTGGGCATTCTCGTCGGCGATGAAACGCGGCGCGCCGTCAAGGGCGTCGTGTTCCGCGAGGTGGATCGCGTGCGGGTGAAGGGCAAGGACGAGCCGGTATCGATCTACGAGCCGCTGGCGATGGAAACCGATTTCGATCGTGCGCGGCTGGAAGAGCTGAAGTTGTGGAATCAGGCGCTGCGCCAGTTCAGGAATCAGGAGTGGGATCAGGCCGAACTGACCCTGTTCAACCTGCAGCGCATGGACCCGGGGTGCGTGCTGTACGGCTCCTACGCGGAGCAGATCGGACACTATCGCCGTTCGCCGCCCGGCAAGGGCTGGGACGGCGTGCGTACCTTTGATACGAAGTAGGCGGACGAAAACGGACTTACGCGCGGGAAACAGATGAGGATACGGGTGCTCGGTTGCAGTGGTGGCATAGGCGGTGCGCATTTGCGCACCACGTCGCTGCTTGTCGACGACGATATCCTGATCGACGCCGGAACGGGTGTGGGCGATCTGTCGATCGCCGAACTGGCACGCATCGACCATGTCTTCGTCACCCACAGCCACCTCGATCACATTGCCTGCCTGCCGCTGATGGTCGATACGGTGGGCGAACTGCGTTCGCGCCCGCTGACCGTATGGACCACCGCGCCGACGCTGGAGGTGTTGCGGCGGCACATCTTCAACTGGTCGATCTGGCCCGATTTCACCGAAATTCCATCGGTCGAGCGGCCGTTCATGACTTTCCGTGAGCTGCGTGTCGGCGACGAGATCGACATGGGCAGCCGGGCGATCCGTGTGCTGCCGGCCCAGCACACGGTGCCGGCGGTCGGCTACGCGGTGCGTTCATCCGGCGGCACGCTGGCCTTTTCCGGCGACACCACCGTGTGCGACGAATTCTGGGACGCCGTCAACGCCTTGCCCGATCTGCGCTACCTGATCATCGAAACCGCCTTTCCCGACCGCGATCGCCAGCTTGCGGTGATGTCCCGCCACCTGTGCCCGGACATGCTTTCGGGGGAGCTGGAGAAGCTGCGCCACCCGGCCGATATCTACATCACCCATCTGAAACCAAGCCAGATGGACATGACCATGCGTGAGATTGCCGACACGCTCGGCTCGCGCAAGCCGCACATGTTGCGCAACAATCATGTTTTCGACTTCTGACCATTCGGCGCGCGACAGGACGGCCGCGCGGGTCAGCGGTGACGGGGTGAACAAATGAGTGCAGTGCTACCGCCGGCGAGCGATCTGGGCGCGATGAGCGATGTGTCGAGCCGGCTGGCGTTCTTCAAGAACCTGCAGGGCGTGACGACCAAGATTCACGCCACCACCAACATCGACGAAATCATGCTTGAACTGTCGCAGGAAATTTCTGCGCTGTTCAACGCCGATCGCCTGACCATCTACGTGCTGGGCGACGACCGGTCGACCATCGTGTCCAAGGTCAAGACCGGTCTGAATTCGTTCAAGGATCTGCGCCTGCCGCTGACCGAGCAGTCGATCGCCGGCTTCGTCGGCATGAGCCGCAAGCTGCTCAACATCCGCGACGTCTACGACGAGGCCGAGCTGAGGTCGCATTCGTCCAGCCTGAAGTTCCTCGACGGCGTGGACAAAAAGACCGGCTACCGCACCAAGCAGATGCTGGTCGCGCCGATTCTCGACCCGGAGAAGAAGGATCTGCTGGGCGTGGTCCAGTTGATCAACAACAAGTCCGGCCAGCCCTTCTCGGCGCTGGCCGAAGAAGGCCTGCTGAGCATGGCGCACACGCTGGCAGTGGCTTTCCAGCAACGCAGCAAGCCGACGCACGTGGTCAAGTCGAAGTACGACTATCTGGTCGTCGATGGCGTCATGTCGCCGCAGGAGTTCGACCTCGCCTCGCGCGCGGCGCGGCGCAAGGGCGTCGATGTCGAGGACGTGCTGGTACGCGATTTCCAGGTCAAGCAGCAGGCGATCGGTGCCTCGCTGTCGAAATTCTTCGGCGTCGCCTACGAGCCGTTCAAGCCCGAGCGAGTAAAACCCTTCGACCTGATCAGGAACCTGAAGCGCGAGTACCTCGAAGAGCAGCAATGGGTGCCAGTGGAAGATTCCAGCGAGGGCATCGTCGTCGTTGCGCTCGACCCGGAGAAGGTGAAGGGGGCGCGCGTCGTCAACAACATCTTCCCGAAGGCCAAGCTGGTCTTCCGCGTCACCACCACGAAGGAATTCGTGCAGACGCTGGATCAGTTCTATGGCTCGACGATGGACGACACCAGCGTCGGCGATCTGCTGTCCGACATGCTGGAAGAGGACGAGGTGCATGACGCCGGGGGCGACGACGTCACGGCCGCTGCCGACAACGAATTGGTCCGGCTGGTAAACAAGATCATCATCGACGCCTACCAGCAGGGCGCATCCGACATCCACATCGAACCCCGCCCGGGCAAGGACAAGACCCAGGTGCGTTTCCGCAAGGACGGCACCTTGCATCCCTACATCGAGGTGCCGGCCAGCTACCGCAGCGCGCTGGTCACCCGCCTGAAGATCATGTGCGACCTCGACATTTCCGAGCGCCGCAAGCCGCAGGACGGCAAGATCAAGTTCCGCAAGTTCGGCCCGCTGGACATCGAACTGCGAGTGGCCACGATACCGTCGGCCGGCGGCGTCGAGGACGTGGTGATGCGTATCCTCGCCGCCGGCGAGCCGATACCGATCGACAAGCTGGGCGTACTGCCGCACAACCTGTCGCGACTGAAGGAAGCGGTGAGCAAGCCCTACGGCCTGTTCTTCGTATGCGGTCCGACCGGCTCCGGCAAGACGACCACGCTGCATTCCATCCTCAGCCACATCAACACGCCGGAAACCAAGATCTGGACCGCCGAGGATCCGGTCGAAATAACGCAGAAGGGCCTGCGTCAGGTACAGATCAACAAGAAGGCGGGGCTCGATTTCGCCGCCATCATGCGCGCGTTCCTGCGCGCCGATCCGGACGTGATCATGGTCGGTGAAATGCGCGACAAGGAAACCGTGGCCATCGGCATCGAAGCGTCGCTGACCGGTCACCTCGTGTTCTCGACGCTGCATACCAACAGCGCGCCGGAATCCATCGTCCGCCTGCTCGACATGGGCATGGACCCGTTCAACTTCGCCGATGCGCTGCTCGGCGTCCTGGCCCAGCGGCTGGCCAAGCGTCTGTGTCCGAAGTGCAAGGAGGCCTATCACCCGGACGCCGCCGAAATGAAGCACTTCCTCGAAGAGTACTGCGAGGAGTTGCGCAATACCGCCGACTTCAAGGTCGACGCCGAAGGGGCGATGGATCGCGTGTTGAAGGACTGGATCAAGGCCTACGCCGACGACAAGGGGCGCTTCACGCTGTATCGGCCGAAGGGCTGCCCGGACTGCAGCAATACCGGCTACCGCGGCCGGCTGGGCCTGCACGAACTGATGCTCGGCACCGACCGCATCAAGAAGAACATCCAGGAACGCGAACGCGTCGCCACCATGCTCGCCACGGCACTGGAAGAGGGCATGCGTACGCTGAAGATGGACGGCATGGAAAAGGTGCTGTCCGGGCTGACCGACATGAAGCAGGTCCGCGCGGTCTGCATCAAGTAGCGCGCCGCGGCACATGGACAAGTTCGACGACCTGCTGCGGCGCTTCGAGGATCTCAACGAGATCGGCGCCGCACTGTCGAACGAACGTAATATCGAAGCGCTGCTCGAAAAGATACTGCTCGCCGCCAAGGCCATCACCCATGCCGACGGTGGCACGCTGTATCGAACCGACGAAAGTGGTGAGCATCTGCGCTTCGAAATCATGCGCACCGACTCGATCGGCATCGCGATGGGCGGCACCAGCGGCAAGCGCATCGTGTTTCCGCCGCTGCCCCTGCATCTGCCGGGTGGCCAGCCGAATCTGTCCATGGTCGCCGCCTACTGCGCGCTGAACCGCTGTACCGTCAATATCGCCGACGCCTACGCGGCCGAGGGCTTCGACTTCTCGGGCACGCGCGCTTTCGATGCCCGCACCGGCTACCGTTCGACCAGCTTCCTGACCGTGCCGATGATGAACCACGAAGGTCGGGTCATCGGTGTGCTGCAACTGATCAACGCGGTCGATCCGGTGAGCGGCGTAGTCGGCGTGTTTTCCGATTCCGACCGCCGGCTGGCCGAGTCGCTCGCGTCGCAGGCGGCCATCGCGCTGACCAACCGGCAGCTGGTGAGCCAGCTCGAAGCGCTGTTCGAATCCTTCATCACGTTGATCAACAATGCGATCGACGAAAAATCGCCCTACACCGGTGGCCACTGCCAGCGTGTGCCGACGCTGACCATGATGCTGGCCGAGGCGGTCAACGACACGACCGAAGGCCCGCTGGCCGACTTCACGATGACCGACGCCGACCGCTACGAGCTGAAGATCGCCGGCCTGCTGCACGACTGCGGCAAGGTGACCACGCCGGTGCACGTGGTCGACAAGGCGACCAAGCTGCAGACCATATTCGACCGCATCCAGCTGATCGACGCGCGCTTCGAACTGATACGGCGCGACATCGAACTCGCCACCCTGCGCCGGCAACTGGCGCTCGGGCCGGACCCGACGCCTGCCATGCGGGAACGGGTCGAGCGCGACGGTACCGATCTGCTCAATGAGGTCGAGGGCGACCGCACCTTCCTGCGCCAAGCGAATATCGGCTCGGAGCGCATGAGCGACGCTGACGTCGAGCGGGTGCACGCGATCGCACGGCGCTGGTCGTGGACCGACGCCCACGGCGTCGTCCATCCCTGCCTTAGCGCCGACGAGGTCGAGAACCTGACCATACGCGCCGGCACGCTGACCGGCGCAGAGCGCGAAATCATCAATTACCACATCGTTTCGACGATACGCATGCTCGAATCGCTGCCCTGGCCGCGCCACCTGACCAATGTGCCGGAGTACGCCGGCGGTCACCACGAGCGGATGGACGGCAAAGGCTACCCGCGCGGCCTGACCCGCGAGCAGATGAGCGTGCAGGCCCGCGTGATGGGCATCGCCGACATCTTCGAAGCGCTGACCGCAAAGGACAGGCCGTACAAGCGGCCGATGAAGCTGTCCGAAGCGCTGCACATCCTCGGCAAGTTCCGCCTCAACGGCCACATCGACCCCGACCTGTTCGACGTGTTCGTCCGCCAGCAGGTCTATCTGCGCTACGCCGAGAAATTCCTGGACCCGGAACAGATTGACGACGTCGATCTCTCTGCCATTCCTGGCTATGCGGTGAACTGACGTTTTTTGTCACATGCTGCCGGTGAACGGCAGGACAAAAGCATCTGTGTCGAACTGTGTCGCGGCGCCCGGAACAAAAAATCCTTGTGTTTCAGCGAACTGTAAAAAAGTGCTAAAGCTGGCACCCGCCTTGCTCGATATCACCCTGAGCGCAGTCGCGCCCGTTCCGTTCAATACAGGAGAGAGTGATGAAAAAGGTTCAGCAAGGTTTCACCCTGATCGAACTGATGATCGTGGTCGCGATCATCGGCATTTTGGCGGCGATTGCACTGCCGCAATATCAGAACTACACGAAGAAAGCCCGTTTTGCAGAAGCGCTCAGCGTTGCGGAGAGCTACAAGACGGCAGTCGCTATTTGTGCGCAAGATACGGGTTCGCTCACCGGATGTAACGCGGGATCGAACGGTATTCCGACAGCGCGCACGACCCAAGTGGGTAACGTCAAGTCCGTCGCTGTCTCCGCTGGTAGGGTGACAGTAACGAGCGACGTCCAGGATGGAGGTGGTGCAGACTACGTGTATGACGTTCTCGCTGTGCTTGGTACAGACTCCGTTACGTGGCAACACCAAGCCAACAGTAACTGCTTGGCTGCTGGTTATTGCAAGTAATCCGTGAATTAACAGGTAGATGAAGTGAGGACCGGGCTCTGTGCCCGGTCCTCATTTATTATCCGTCGAGGACAATACGGGCGCAATATAACGTGATCAGGGCACATTTTGTGCCAGTTGGAAGATGTGAGCGATTGCAGATCTTTCCGGATCCCGTTTCGTGCTCATCGTCCGGCACCCGATTTGCGCCTTGTTGAGCAACTCTGAGTGTTTCTCCGGGGAGATCCTCCTCTAATCGACGGCAGTGCTCGTAGCCGGCCCAAAGGCGACCGCTTCTCGCAACGCGCTTCTTCGCGCCGACGGTTGAGGTTAAGCGAGGCGAACGCAAAGAACGCTTGAACCGAGCGCTTTTTCAGCGGCCTGATCCGATACGAAACCGTTGGACTCAGGGTCCGATCGGCTATTTCTATTTAATCCTGAATAGCCTAGTCAGCCTCCGATGCTTTTTCTCCCGTTCCCCTATTGATCGGTGCACCCTTGCCGCCACCCCCGAGCACATGCTTCTCGGGCTGCTTGTCGCGCTTCAGGTTCGCGATGCATTGCGCCAAGTGTCACTGCTCTTCCAGCGTACGCCAGAACAAGTTCCGGGTTCAAGACGATGGCCTGGTCAAAATCGGCCAATGCATCTTCGTACTGCCCGAGCTCAAAATAGGTTGCACCGCGATCACTATACGCATGTGCGTATCTTGGGTTGATCTCAATGGCTTTCGAGTAGTCGTCGACTGCATTCTTCCTTATGTCCAGGGCGTGAAGAGCCAATCCACGATTGTGATACATGCGTTCGGTCCACAACGAATGTGTCCCCGAATTCGAACCACTTTCAAGCAGATTGATCGCCTCGTCCCATAGAAACAAAGGCTGGCTGAACGTAATCAGTCGATTAAGGCTTGCGATCGAAAGCGCGCCGGAAAACAGAAGCGTAATGATGAGTGCGCTACGTGCGGACAGCTTCGTCAGGCCCAATGCTATGGCGAGAAAAAGAGCTGGCGCCCAGAGCACACTTCTATAGATGACAAAGATCTCCTGGATTCTGATGGTGGAGATCTCCGTCAAGAACATCGTCATCGGCGCAAGGATGGCAAGGCCAATCACACCGGGGCCCTTGCCGCGCAGCAGAAGCCAGATTCCGGTCGCCCCATAAATGACGCATCCGATTGGACCCATCCAGGCGGACCAGGGAACCGGAGGTGTTGTGAATGCTTCCCGCATGTCGATGGAAATCCCGGCCGCAGTTGGAGCAAGCCAGATCATCACGTACTTGAAGAAAAGGCCCGCCTGAGTGATGACGCTCATGACATAAGCGTTCGTTCCATCCGGCAGGAGTGGTCCGGTCCCCGCATCCTGGATCAGTCTTGCAGCTTCCGGCTCGTAAGGAGTGCCGATCATGCGCAGCGAGTAAGCGACCAGGAGCAAGGAGATCGAGGCCTGAAGCAGGAGGACCGGCATCACCTGGGGAATCAACGACGGCCGCAACTCACGGGCAGTGCGCCAGTGGAAGATGAGCAAGAGCGCGCTGACCATTGGCGCCATCACGCAGTGCTCCTTCGAGAGAGCGGCCAGCGAAAAGGTCAGTACAGAGCACCACAGCAATCCTCGATGGCCTCTCAAACCGCACCAGAAAAACAGCCAGGTGAGTATGGAAAAAAGCGTGGCAAGGAGGGTGGTGCGTTGAATAAGGTAGGCGGTGCCAAAGGCGGTCGCTGGATGTACGACGTAAAGCAGCGCAGCGCAGGCCGAAGCGGTGCGGATACGGAGCTGGTCGGTTGCGTTCAGGGCGTACGTCAGGAGTTTGAGGGTGAATCCGTACAGCGCGAACCCTATTGCGATCAGCACCACGAGATTACCCAGCCGTTGCCAGTGAATCTCCGGCCCGAGCCACGCAAACGTTAATCCATGAGAGAAGTACGACAGCCATCTGGGCCTGAGCTGGATACCCTTCTCAAGGTATTGCTCCGGATTTCCGGGCAGAAAGAAGTACAGGTCGTCGAAGACAAGAGGGTTGTCAACAAACGGCAGGTAAATCAGCAGTGCGAAAAGCGGGATCAGGAGCGGCGAAAAGCGATACACATATTCCGACAGGCGGGTTCTGACCATAAGATGGATGAGTGGCTGTCATTACATTAACGGACCGATGATAGCCTTATGGCTCCTCGCTGAGGTCCGCTCCAATGCAGGCGCGCAAGACGATTTGCGTCTCCTCGTTCCGGACCCGGTTGGTGAACCACCACACAGCCCCTTTTTTCACTGACCAGTTCGCTTCCTGTCCCGAAAGAAGCAGCGCGGCAAGTCTGCCCAGCGTCGGCTGATGCCCCACCACCAGCACCGCGCCGTTGCCGGTGGGCCATTCAGTCGCAGCGATGAGGTCGGCGACCGACGCATCGGTGCTCAGAAGCCGTGAGGTTTCGAAATCCAGTTCCAGTGCCTGCGCGGTCTGTTGGCAGCGGGTAGCTGGGCTGACCAGGATGCGGGTCTTCTTAGGCAGTCGGGGGGTCAGCCAGGCGGCCATCTGCTTTGCCTGCTTCTCGCCGCGCGCGGACAGCTTGCGGCTGGCGTCGGGCACGGTGTCGAGCGCTTCGGCGTGGCGCCACAGGATCAGTTCCATCGATGTCTCCTCGTGTTCTTGTCGGGCGCGCGCAGTGTGGTGAGATGACGTGACGGATGCATGACATGGCGCCCCGAATTCAGCGCGGGCGGGGCATGCGCTCCAGGCGCTTGAGCAGCTTTGGCGCCTCGTCGACGATTTTCCGGTAGCGCGGCATGTGATGGGCAGCGATCTGCGCGACCGCAGCGAGCCGCGCCGGGTCGCTGCCGGCGGCGGCCAGCAGGCGCGGGCCGGCCTGGCTGAGATCGTTGATGAAGCCCAGTTGCTCCTGTGCGGCCGCCAGCGTTTCGAGCGCGCGCCGGGCGCGATTGGCGTGCAGCAGCGGCAGGTTGAATTCGAGCGCGTAGCGCAGCCGCTTCACGTCGATGCGCAGCGCGTGCAGCGCGGCGATGTCGCCCGATCTCGCCAGACGGGCGGCGGCAATCATGCGGGTATGGGCGCGCGCAAGGCGCTTTCTGGCGAGGGCGGCCAGCGTCGGCGCATCCTGCCGTTCGTTGAGCCGGTGCAGCGCGTCGAGTAGCGCGATCATCAGTCGCGCCTGCCGGCCGTCCTGCAAGGCACGGATGACGCGCTCGCGCACTTCGCTGCGAATGGCGTGCAGCGTGCGGGCGAGCTCGTTCAGCTCTGGCGTGGCTGTCGTGCCGAGCAGCGGCGCCACCAATTCGGACTGCAGTACGTCGCGGTCGCGCAACTCGCCCAGTTCGCCCGCCAGCGCACGCAGGTGCTGCGCGAGATCGTCGGCGCTGCCCTCCGGCAATGCGGGTGCGAATACACGTAGTGCGCTGCGCAGCCGGCGCAGCGCGACGCGCATCTGGTGGATGAATTCCGGCGCATCGCTGTGCAGCGCGCCGTGTTCGTTCGCCTGGTAGTGGGCGATGCAGTCCAGCGCGACGGCGCGGAAGGCGTCCGCGGCGGAGCCTTCCGGGTCTATCGGCGAACGGCCGGCGCGCACCGGCTCGAGGGCGGCGCCGGTCATCAGGTCATAGCCACGTTGCGCCTTGCTGCGCGACTCGGCGCGCAGCGGCAGCGTTGCTGCAAGGCGGCCGGCGAAATCGAGCAGGGTGTCGACCGGAGCACCGGCCAGTTCGAGTTCGAGTTCGGAAATGGTTTCGCGGCGCTCGCCGGCGATGATGTGACCGCGATCGGCCATCAGCAGCAGTTCACCGCCGCCAGCGCGGAAGCGCCATTCGCGCCGTTCGAAGGTGGTGTCGAACACGGTGACGAGCACGCCGCGGTCGCGCAGCGTTTCGAGTTCCGTCCGCAGTGCGGGGTCGTCGATGGCCGAGAAATCGAAGTGCCCGCTGAAGGGCTGTTCCCATTCCGGGCGCGAGGACAGGCCGGCGCGCGATGCGCTGGCGCATTTCACCGTCTGCAGCCAGCGCCGCCCAGCGCGACGCAGGCGCAGCGCGACGCGCTGGCGCCGCAGTGCGAGATCGGGGGTGTCGAAATAGAGGTTGCGCAGCGTCTGCGTGTGCGGTTGCGCGATTGCTTCGCGCAGCAGCGGGTGGCGGGAGAATGCGCGCCAGCCGGCGTCGGCCATCGCCAGTTTGAGTTCGATTTCCTGGGCCATCGTTTCCGTGCCTGAGCGGGGTCCTGTGCCCGCGACCGGGCCGATGGTAGAACGAAAGCGGTGTTCTTCGTCACCTCGACCCGGCTGCACGTCGAGGTGCTGGCGATTCCAGCCCCGCCTTGCTCCGAGCGGCGCCTGTGCCGACCGGCTTCAGTCGGCCGTCCAGTGCCCTGACTTGCCGCCGGCCTTCTCCAGCAGACGGATGTCGCCGATGCGCATGCCGCGGTCGACCGCCTTGCACATATCGTAGATGGTGAGCAGTGCGACGCTGGCGGCGGTCAGCGCTTCCATCTCGACGCCGGTCTGGCCGGTGGTGCGGGCGGTGACTTCGCACAGTACCCGGCTCGTCGCCTCGTCAAGCGTGAACTCGACGCTCACCTTGGTCAGGGCGATCGGATGGCACAGCGGGATCAGATCGGAGGTGCGCTTCGATGCCTGGATGCCGGCGATGCGCGCGACACCGAGCACATCGCCCTTTTTTGCATTGCCGTCGCGTACCAGCGCGAAGGTGGCCGGCTGCATCGTGATCGAGCCAGCAGCACGCGCCACGCGCGCGGTGTGCGCCTTGTCGCCGACGTCGACCATGTGGGCCTGGCCCTGGGCGTCGAAATGGGTCAGCGGAGACTGCGGGGTCTGGGAGTCGTCGGCGCTCATCGTGTCATTGCGGACGGGTGGGGTGGGGGGATGTTCAACTCGAGCCAGTAGCGGGCGAGCAGGGTGAGCGTTTCGGAAAAACTGACGAAATCAAGCGACTTGCGCACGAAGCTGTTGGCGCCGAGTTGCGCGGCGGTGCGGATATCGCGCTGCTGCGACGATGCCGACACCATGACCACCGGCAGCACGTGCGTCTGCGGGTCGGCCCGCACCTGTCGCAGCACCTCAAGCCCGTCGATGCGCGGCAGCGTCAGATCCAGCATCACCAGCGCCGGCTGGTAACGTGTGTCGCGCCCGACGAAGGCTCCGCGCCCGAACAGATAGTCCAGTCCTTCCTCACCGGAGGCGGCGATCTGGATCTGCTCGCTCGGCACGATGTTACGCAGCGCCGTGGTGATGAGCTTCACGTCTTCGGGTACATCTTCAATCAGCAGCAGGGCGTGCGAACCAACCGGAATCGACGACATCGGAGACGTAGGCGTTGAGTGGTGAGAGGACCGGCCAGGCCGGCTACCATGTCGGTCGTCGCGCTGCGCCGGCCGGACCTTCTGTGCTGCCGTTCTTGTTGCGCCGCCTCTGTTTGCGGGGCAGCGTCACACGCGGTAACGGATCGCTGACGAATGCTCACCTGCTGCCGAACGACCGTTCACGCCTGCCCGTTATCATAGCATCGCCATGAGTCACTTCCTGTTCTCCCGCCGGCTGCGCAAGGCTGTCGCCGTGCTGCTCCTGCTGCCGCTTGCCGCGCCGGCCAATACGCTGCCCGATCTCGGCGACGTTGCCCAGGCTGATCTGCCGCCCTCGCTCGAACGCCGCATCGGCGAATCGCTGTGGCGCGACATGCGGGTGCGCGAGCGCAGCTACATCAACGATCCGGAGATCAACGGCTACCTGAACCAGCTTGCCGACCGCCTGGTGTCCAAGTTGCCGGATTCGACACAGAGCTTCGAACTGTTCGCGCTGCGCGACCCGACGCTGAATGCCTTCGCCTGGCCGGGCGGTTTCATCGGCGTACACACCGGGCTCATCGTCGCGGCGCAGAGCGAATCCGAACTTGCTTCGGTGATCGCGCACGAAATTTCGCACGTGACGCAGCGGCACATCGCACGGCTGTATTCCAAGCGTGGCGAAATGAGCGTCATCGCGATCGCCTCGCTCATCATCGCGGCGCTTGCCGCGCGCGGAAATTCGCAGGCGGCGCAGGCGGCACTGGTCGGTGGTCAGGCGGCGAACATCGCTACGCAACTCTCCTACACCCGCGACTTCGAACGCGAAGCGGACCGTATCGGCATCCAGATGCTGGACGGCGCCGGCTTCGACACGCGCGGCATGGCGGCCTTCTTTGAACGCATGCAGCGCTCGGTGCGCTTCTACGAAGCGAATTCGCCGGCCTATTTGCGCACCCACCCGCTGACTACCGAGCGTATCGCCGACGCGGCCGCGCGCATCCAGCAGACCGCCTACCGCCAGGTGCCGGACAGCACCGATTTCCTGCTGGTGCGCGCCAAGCTGCGTGCCTACGACGGCGATGCGCGTGAGGCGGTGACCGAATTCGAGAGCCGGCTGCGCGACGTCCAGGGCAACGCGCGCGTCGCCGCGCGCTTCGGTCTGGCGCACGCGGCACTGCGCTTGCGCGACTTCAAGCGCGCGCAGCAGGAACTCGACGGCCTGCGCGCCGACGGCTTTGCGTCCCCGATGCTCGACAACCTGGGCGGGCGCATCAGCCTGGACGCCGGGCGTCCGGCCGAGGCGGTCGAGCGCTTCCGTGACGGACTGAGCCGATCCGCGCGTTCGCGCGCGCTGCTGTATGGACTGATCGAGGCGCTGCTGGCCGACAATCGTCCGGACGAGGCGCTGACGGTCGTCAATGGCGAGGTGTCCGTCACTACCCAGGACCCACAGCTCTACCAGTACCAGGCGCGGACCTATGCGCTGCTCGGCAAGCGCCTGGCGCAGCACCGTGCGCAGGCCGAGGCCTATGTGCTGAATGGGCAGTATCAGGCCGCCATCGAACAGCTCGAACTGGCCCAGCGCGCTGCCGACGGGGATTTCTACCAGCAGTCTGCGGTCGATGCGCGGCTGCGCGAACTGCGCGAGCGGCTCGCCGAGCAGCGGCGCGACGGCATGTAGGCGGCCAGGCGGATGACGACCGGGCGCCCGGACTCGAAGCCGTGGCGTTGATCACCGCCGCGACAGCGGGTATAAACGCCGCTCCAAGCACGGGGTGAAACATGGAATTCGACAAGGAACTGGATGCGCGTGGCCTGAACTGTCCGCTGCCCATCCTGCGCACCAAGAAAGCGCTGTCTGAACTGAGCAGCGGTCAGGTGCTGCGCGTGGTGGCGACCGATCCGGGCGCAGTGCGCGATTTCGAGGCGTTCGCGCGGCAGACGGGCAACACCCTGCTCGACAGCGGCGAAGCGAACAAGGAATTCTTCTTCCTGCTGCGACGCAAGTAAGCGCAGCGGCCGGCGCCAGAATAACGGGGGGAAACATGATCCGTCTTTTCCAGTTTCCCCCGGCGATGGGCCTGCCCAATGCGAGCGGCTTCTGCCTGAAGCTCGAAACCTGGCTGCGCATGGCCGGGCTGCCCTACGAGAACGTCTACACGATGAATCTGGGCAAGGCGCCCAAAGGCAAGCTGCCGCACATCATCGACGACGATGGCACCGTGCTCGCAGACAGCGGGCTCATCATCGATCACCTGAAACGGCGCCACGGTGTGGCGCTGGACGACCACCTCGACCGCAACCAGCGCGCGCAATCGCTGATGCTCCAGCGCACGCTGGAGGAACACGCCTACTGGTGCGTGCTCCATTTCCGCTGGGCCGACGACCGTTACTGGCCGGCCACGCGCGACGCCTTTTTCGGTGGCATGGGGGCGCCGTACAAGTGGTTCGTGCCGGCGCTCGCGCGCGGCGGCATGGTGAAGCAGGTGAAGGCGGCGGGTGTCGGCCGGCATACCGCCGACGAAATCACCGAAATGGGCATGCGCGACATCGACGCCGTCGCCACCGTGCTCGGCGACAAACCTTTCGTGTTCGGCGAGCCCTCCAGCATCGACGCGACCGCCTACGGCATGTTGGCGAACGTCGTATTCGTCGATGTGGACATTCCGTTCAAGCGGCTGATCGAGCGCGACTACCCGTCCATCGTGCGCTACTGCGAGCGGATGAGGGAGGTTTATTGGAGGGGCTAGGGGGCAGGGGCTAGGGGGCAGGGACTGGGGACTAGAAAAGTTTCCGGGCGGCTTCGCCGCCCGCAATCCGCTAGCCCCCAGCCCCTCGCGTCACCCCAATCGCCCCAGCTGCTCTTCCAGCTTGACCAGCAGATCGCCGAAATCGGTGAGGCGCTTGCGCTCCTGCTCGACCACGGCGGCCGGGGCGCGGCCGACGAAGCTCTCGTTGCCGAGCTTGGCTTCGCATTTCGCGATCTCGCCCTTGACGCGGGCAATCTCCTTGCCGACGCGTTCGCGTTCAGCGGCGACGTCGATCTCGATCTTCAGCATCAGACGGAAATCGCCCACCACCTGCACCGGCGCCGGCGAATCGGGCAGCGCATCGCCCACCGCCTGCACTTCGCTGAGCTTGGCGAGCGCGGCCAGGTAGGGCGCATAGCCACGGATCGCCTCGGTTTTGCCGGCGGCCAGCAGCGGCACCTTGGTCGCCGGCGACACGCCCATTTCGCCACGCAGGCTGCGGCAGGCGTCGATCATGGTCTTCAGTTCCGCCACCCAGGCGTCGGCGGTCGCGTCGATGCGGCTCAGATTGGCCTGCGGGTAGCGCACCAGCTGGATTGACTCGCCGTCCTTGCGATCGGCCAGCGGGGCCACCGTCTGCCACAGCTCTTCGGTGATGAAGGGAATGAGCGGGTGAGCCAGACGCAGCACGGTTTCGAGCACGCGTAGCAGCGTGCGACGGGTGGCGCGCTGCTGGGCCGGTGTGCCGTTCTGGATCTGCACCTTGGCCAGTTCAAGATACCAGTCGCAGTACTCGTCCCAGACGAAACGGTAGATCGCCTGCGCCACCAGGTCGAAGCGGTAGTCGCCGAACTGCTTCTCGACTTCGGCCTCGACCCGCTGCAGCTCGCTGACGATCCACAGGTCGGGCGCCTGGAAGTGCAGCGGGCCGTCCGGGCCGCAGTCTTCGTTGCACGGCGCCATGCCGCAGTCCTGGCCTTCGCAGTTCATCAGCACGAAGCGGGTGGCGTTCCACAGCTTGTTGCAGAAGTTGCGGTAGCCCTCGCAGCGCTGCATGTCGAACTTGATGTCGCGGCCGGGGCTGGCGAGCGAGGCGAAGGTGAAGCGCAGCGCGTCGGTGCCGAAGGCGGGGATGCCGTCCGGAAACTCCTTGCGCGTGCGCTTCTCGATCTGCTCCGCCTGCTTTGGATTCATCAGTCCGGTGGTGCGCTTCTTCACCAGCTCGTCGAGTGCGATGCCGTCGATCAGGTCGATCGGGTCCAGCACGTTGCCCTTGGACTTCGACATTTTCTGGCCTTCCGCGTCGCGGATCAGGCCGTGCACATAGACGTCGCGGAACGGAATCCGGCCGGTGATGTGGGTGGTCATCATGACCATGCGTGCCACCCAGAAGAAGATGATGTCGAAACCGGTCACCAGCACCGACGACGGCAGGTAGAGGTCGAGTGCCGGATTGCTCTTCTCCGGGTTGCCCGGCTCCCAGTCCGGTGTCCAGTCCAGCGTCGAGAAGGGCCACAGCGCCGACGAATACCAGGTGTCGAGCACGTCCTCGTCGCGCTTGAGCAGCGGCAGGTTTTCCTTGATCGCGTAGTTGCGGCCGACGTCGGGCAGCGTGTCGCCGGACATTTCGCGCGCCATCGCGGTGGCGACGGCGAGGCGCTTCAGGTCCGGGTTCGATTGCGCGAGGTGCTCGAAATACTTCTGGTAGGCCTCGGCCTCGGAATGCGCGACGAACACGTTGCCCTGCTCGTCATACCAGGCCGGAATCTGGTGGCCCCACCACAGCTGGCGCGAGATGCACCAGTCCTGGATGTTGTTCAGCCACTGGTTGTAGGTGTTCACCCAGTTTTCCGGGTGGAAGCGGATCTCGCCGTTTGCCACCACGTCGAGCGCCTTCTGCGTGATGCTCTTGCCGTCCGGGCCCGGCTTGCTCATCGCGACGAACCACTGGTCGGTCAGCATGGGTTCGATCACGGCATTGGTGCGGTCGCCGCGCGGCACTTTCAGGGTGTGCTTGTCGGTCTTCTCCATCAGGCCGGCCGCTTCGAGGTCGGCGACGATGGCCTTGCGCGCGGCGAAGCGGTCGAGGCTGCGATATTTCTCCGGCGCGTTGTCGTTGATCTTCGCATCCAGCGTCAGGATGGAAATCATGGTGAGACCATGACGCTGGCCGACCGCGTAGTCGTTGAAATCGTGCGCCGGGGTCACCTTGACCACGCCGGTGCCGAATTCGCGATCGACGTAGCTGTCGGCGATGACCGGAATCTCCCGGTCGGTCAGGGGCAGCTTCACGGTCTTGCCGATCAGCGCGCTGTAGCGTTCGTCCTCCGGATGCACCATGACGGCGACGTCGCCCAGCATGGTTTCGGGACGGGTCGTGGCCACGGTCAGATGCCCGGAACCATCGGCCAGCGGATAGCGGATGTGCCACAGCGAACCGGCTTCCTCTTCCTGCACCACTTCGAGGTCGGACACCGCGGTGCCCAGCACCGGGTCCCAGTTCACGAGGCGCTTGCCGCGGTAGATCAGACCTTCTTCATGCAGGCGGACGAAGGTTTCGGTGACGATCTTCGACAGGCCTTCGTCCATCGTGAAGCGTTCGCGCGTCCAGTCGGGCGAGGTGCCCAGACGGCGCATCTGGCGCGTGATGGTCGAGCCGGAAAATTCCTTCCACTCCCACACCTTCTTCACGAACGCCTCGCGGCCGAGGTCGTGGCGCGAAATGCCCTGGGCGTCGAGTTGGCGCTCGACCACGATCTGGGTCGCGATGCCCGCGTGGTCGGTGCCCGGCTGCCACAGCGTGTTGTCGCCGCGCATGCGGTGGTAGCGCGTGAGCGCATCCATCAGGGTCTGGTTGAAACCGTGGCCCATGTGCAGCGTGCCGGTGACGTTCGGCGGCGGCAGCAGGATGCAGAAGTTGGGCTTGTTCGGGGTGTCGGTGTCCAGGCCGGCAGCGAAATAGCCGCGCGATTCCCACTCGGGGTACCAGCGGCGCTCGATGTCGGCCGGTTCGAAGCTCTTGGCCAGCGTCATGACGGGTCTGCGTGGATGCAAACCCGCGATTATAGGGGCTGGTCGGGCTGGTCCGATGGTTCGACCGTGGCGTTGAGCACAGCCTGGCTGCGGATTTCGATGTCGGCGGCGATGGATTCGCGCAGATCGAGCACCGCCTGTTCGCGGATACGGGTGGTCGCGCTCTGCAGTGCGGCACCCAGCGCCGCTTCGATCGCCACCTGCATTTCGATGCTGACCAGGGTGGGCAGGGAGGTCGCGCACCAGTCGTCGATGCGGCTCTGGATCAGTGCGGGCAGGTCGGAAAACTGCTGCGAAAGCGCGTCGGAGGTCGTCTGCTGCAGACGTTCCCGGACTTCGGTGCCGACCGAGCGCGCAACCTCTCCGGTTACGCGTTCCGTCACTTCGGCGGTGACGCGTTCGGCCACTTCCGCGGTGACCCGTTCGGTGACCTCGGCCGTTACGCGCTCCGTGACCTCCGCAGTCACCGCAGCGGTGATTTCTGCGCTGCGGTCCTCGGGTTCCGGCACCAGAGTGTCGAGATCCACTTCCTCGGTCAGCAGCGGGATGCCGTCGTCCACCACGGCCGGGGCGACCCGGCCGGCAACGAAGGTGCGGCTGCGCCGCATCAGCGAATCGGCTCGGCCGATCAGGTCGTCGCTCATGCTTCAGCCTTTCGTGTCTGCATGTCGAATCCGCCCTGCCGGTAGCGCACGTAGCGCGTGCGCGCCGCGTCGCGGTCGGCAGGGTCCTGACTGACGATCTCGACGATGTGCGCGCGCTGCTCGAAGCCGGCTGGCACGTCGTGCGACATATTGAGCAGTACCGCGTCGGCCGGGGCCGACGCCGGATCGCGGCCGATGCGCACCGGCGTCGCGTCGCTCAGCGGGTGGCCGTCGCGCACATGCGGGATGAAGGCCAGCGGCTCGAACACCCACAGCATCTGATCGAGCCGCGCGGCCAGCGCGTCGTTGTCGCAATGTATCCACACGCGACGCCCGGCCGCATGCCACTGCGCCACCAGCGCGCAGGCGTGGCGCAGCTTGTCGGGCGCGTCGTGGTGGAATTCGGCGACCGCCATGCGTGCCTCAGAGCTTGCCGGCGCGTTCGAGCAGGAAGTGGGTCAGCAGCGGTACCGGACGACCGGTGCCGCCTTTTTCCTTGCCGCTCTTCCAGGCGGTACCGGCGATGTCCAGATGCGCCCACTTGAACTTCTTCGCAAAACGGGCAAGGAAGCAGGCGGCGGTGATCGACCCGGCGGGGCGGCCACCGATATTGCCCATGTCGGCGAAGTTGCTCTTCAGCTGCTCCTGATAATCCTCCCAGATCGGCAGGCGCCAGGCGCGGTCCCAGGCGGTCTGGCCGGCGGCCAGCAGTTCGTCGGCCAGCGCGTCGTCGTTGGCCATCAGGCCGCTGGTGACGTGGCCCAGCGCGATGATGCAGGCGCCGGTCAGCGTCGCGATATCGATGACGCAGGCAGGCTCGTAGCGCTCGGCGTAGGTCAGCGCGTCGCACAGGATGAGCCGGCCTTCGGCGTCGGTATTCAGGATTTCTATGGTCTGGCCGGACATCGACTTGACCACGTCACCGGGCCGCGTGGCTGCGCCGCCCGGCATGTTCTCGGTGGTCGGGATGAGGCCGATCACGTTCAGTGGCAGCTTCATCGCGGCCAGCGCCTGGAAGGCGCCGAGCACGCTGGCGGCGCCGCACATGTCGTACTTCATCTCGTCCATGCCTTCGCCCGGCTTCAGCGAAATGCCGCCGGTGTCGAAGGTGATGCCCTTGCCGACGAGCACGATGGGCGCCTCGTTCTTCTTGCCGGCGCGGTACTCCATCACGATGAACTTGGGCGGCTGGCGCGAGCCGGCAGCGACCGACAGGAAGGAGCCCATGCCCAGCTTCTGGATGTCGGCGCGGTCGAGCACGGTGACCGCGATGTCCGACTTCTTGCCCAGTTCGAGCGCCTGTTCGGCGAGATAGGTCGGCGTGCAGACATTGGGTGGCAGGTTGCCGAGCGTCTTCGCCAGCGCCATGCCGTGACCGATTGCCTCGCCCTGGGCCAGTGCCTCGGCAGCGGCTGATGCCGCGGTTTTCTTGGGCAACGTGAAGCCGAGTGCGGCCAGTGCGCGCGATTCGTCCTTCTTGTTACGGGCGTGGGTGTCGTAGCGATACAGCACGTCGAGGGCGACGATGGCCGCCTGACGCAATGCACCGGTCGTGCCGACCTTGCGCGGGGCGACTTCGGCCAGCGTGCTCACTGCGTCGCTGGCGCCGGTGTCGCGCAGCGCACGCACGCTGGCGGCGACGGCGTCGCGGTATTCCTTGAGGCCGAATTCCTTTTCCTTGCCCAGACCGACCAGCAGTACGCGCTCGGCCGCGATGCCCGGCAGCTTGTGCAGCAGCAGCGTGCTGCCGGACTTGCCGTCCATGTCGCCGCTGCCGAGGATGTCGGTGATGCGGCCCTTGCTGGCGGCGTCGAGCGCCGCGGCTGCCGCGCCCGGTTTGCGCGACTCGAACACACCCACGACCAGGGCGCCGGTGCGCAGTTTCTCGGGGCTGCCGCTCTTTATGCTAAATTCCACCCGCTTCTCCTCTATCAGTTCGCGCTGCTTCAAGTCGTCCGATTATCGGCGTGAAGCCGCGCGCGAGTCAAAAAAGAACGGCCTGACGCGCCTTTGCGCGAAGGCGTTCCGCACGGAGCCCCAGGCTTGATCTTCCAGCGCGCCGCCCTGCGCGAATTCGCCAGTACTGCTTTGACGGTGTTCGTCGCGCTGTTCGCGATCGTGCTGTCCACCCAGCTCGTGCGCCTGCTCGGACAGGCGGCCGGCGGGAAAGTGGCATCGGAAGCGGTGATGGCGCTGCTCGGCTTCGGCGCGCTGCGCTATCTGGGCGTGATCCTGTCGCTGACGCTGTTCATATCGGTGTTGCTGGCAATGTCCCGCAGCTGGCGGGATTCGGAGATGGTGGTGTGGTTCGCCACCGGCCTGCCCCTGTCGGCCTGGGTGCGGCCGGTGCTGTTGTTCGCGCTGCCCATGGTGATCGCGGTCGGGGTGCTGTCGCTGTATCTGGCCCCGTGGTCGCAGGTGAAAAGTGCCGAATTCCGCACCCGCATGAGCAACCGCGACGACGTGGCGCAGATGTCGCCAGGCAGCTTCCGCGAGTCCTCGCAGGCCAACCGGGTGTTCTTCGTCGAGAGTGGTGACGGCACCGATGGTGCGGTCAAGAACATCTTCGTCAGCACGACCGACAAGGGCAAGGTCGGCGTCATCGTGGCCGGCGACGGCTACACGCAGACGATGGAGTCCGGCGACCGCTTCGTCGTGCTGCTGAACGGGCGCCGCTACGAGGGCGAGCCGGGCAGCCCGGAGTACCGGGTGATGGAATTCGAACGCTACGCGGTGCGGATCGAAACGAAGGAGGCGCAGGGCGTCGAATCGCGCCCCTACCTGCTGACGGTCGAGGAACTGCTGGCCGACCCGACGGCGCCGAACATGGGCGAGTTGGCTTTCCGCATCGGCCTGCCGATCGCTGCACTCAACCTCGCTCTGCTCGCAATTCCGCTGTCTTTCGTCAATCCGCGCGCGGGGCGTGCCAACAATCTGCTGATGGCGCTGCTGATCTATCTTGTCTACTCGAATTTGCTGAGCATCACCCAGGCCTGGGTGTCGCAGGGCAAGCTGTCCTTCGGCGGCGTGCTGTGGACGCTGCACGGCGGCATGTTCCTGCTGCTGGCCGGCATGTTCGCCTGGCGCATGTACGGCCACCTTCCGCGCACCTGGCTGGGCCGCTGACCGATGCTGATCCACGAACGTTACATCCGCCGTGAAGTCGCCCTGGCCACGCTGCTGGTGCTGGCGGCCTTCCTCGGGTTGTTCGGTTTCTTCGACCTGATCAACGAGCTGGACAATCTCGGGCGTGGCAATTACGGCCTGCAGCACGCGGTGATGTATACCGTACTGACCATGCCCGGTCGCGTGTACGAAACACTGCCGATCGCGGTGCTGATCGGCGCGCTGTACTCACTGACCACGCTGTCGCGCCATTCGGAGATCACGGTGCTGCGTGCCTCGGGGATGTCGACCGGCCGCATCCTGCGTCTGCTTGCACGCATCGGCCTGCCCTTCGTGCTGCTCACCTTTGTCACCGGCGAGTTCATCGCGCCGCCGGCCGAGCGCGCGGCGCAGGAACTGAAGCTGTCCGCCCGTTCGCAGCTGCTCACCGGCGAGTTCCGCAGTGGCTTCTGGGTGAAGGACGGTTACGATTTCGTCAATATTGGCAGCGTCACGCCCGAGGGCATGCTGCGCAAGATCCGCATTTTCGAATTCAACGACAGCCGCGAACTGCTGTCCGTCCTGGAGGCGGCAAGCGGCGGTTACGAGGCGACTGCCGGATGGGTGCTCACCGATGTCAGCCGCACCGACTTCTCGGAGAACGGCGCCAAAGTGAGCAAGTCGGACACGCTGGTGTGGGATTCCGATCTCAGTCCGGACGTGATGAGCGTGATGCTGGTCGTACCCGAGCGGATGTCGGCGTGGAAGCTCTGGCACTACATCCGGCACCTGTCGGATAACAGGCAGGAGACCGGCCGCTACGAAATCGCGCTGTGGAAGAAATTCAGCTATCCGCTTGCCTGCTTCGTCATGCTGGCGCTCGCGCTGCCCTTCGCCTACATGCACAACCGCAATGCGGCGGTCAGCATCAAGGTGTTCACCGGCGTGATGATAGGCGTGCTGTTTCACATGCTGAACGGCCTGTTCTCGAACCTCGGTGCGATCAACTCGTGGCCGCCTTATGCGGCGGCACTGACGCCCGGCTTCCTCTTCGTGTTCGCCGCGGCGGCCATGCTGTGGTGGGAAGACCGCCGTTGAGCGGTCCGTCTACTTGATGCGTATCACCCGGGTGCCGGCCAGTCTGTCGTGCAGGAACTGGCGGTCGCGGTCAAAAAGCGCCCAGAACAGTCCGACACCGCAGAACAGCAGCGACGGCCAGCTCAGCAGATAGCGCGCGAGCGCGCGCTTCAGTTCGGGCGGCCTGTCCTGCGTGGCGTCGACGACACGTATCCCCCAGGTCTGCATGGCTAGTGTCTGTCCGCCACGGCGCCAGTAATGAACGAAGTACAGGCCAAGCAGCAGCAGGATGTGCAGCCAGGCAAACCAGCCCTGCGGCGCGAGTTCGAAGAACAGTCCGACGATCAGATAGGGCAGCATGAAGCCGGCCGCCAGCACGCCAAGCAGCAGCAGGGATTCGTAGAGCAGCGATGCGAGGCGCCGGCGCAGGCCGGCCGCCGGATAACGGGTCGTTTCTGACATGTGGAAGCGGTGCGGCGTGGCCGCATGAAGAATTGGACGGCGAAGCTGCCTGTTTATTTGCGGACCGGCGTTGCGGCCGCCGCGCCCGGCGCCTTGGTGCCCGGGCGTTGGGCCGCGCCGAGCCGGCTGCGTTCCTCGGGCGACAGCCCTTCGTAGGCCTCCCATTGCCGACGCAACGTTTCGCGTTGGTCGGCGGGCATTGCCTGCAGGCGCTTGTAGCGCTCGCGTGCCTCGATACGCTCCTGCGGCGTCAGGCTGCCCCAGTAGCTCATGCGCGCGCGCATCCGCGACTGTTCTTCCACCGTCATCGACGGATAGCGGGCGGCGAGGTCGAGCCATTTGCGACGGCGTTCGGCGTCGAAGCTGTCCCAGTCGGCTGCCAGCGGCGACAGGATGGCCTGTTCAGCCTGATCGAGCTGATGCCAGCCCGGCGCCCGGGTCTGTGCCGACGCGCCGGCGCAGGCGAGGGTGGCTGCAAGCAGCGCACCGGCAAACTTGCGTCGCATCAGGATCTGCCCTGGCTGTCGAGCCAGGCTCCGAAACCGCGATCGAGGTAGGCGTCGATGGGCAGGTCATCGGTCAGCAGGGCGCTGTCGATATCGAGGGATTCGTTGAAGCGCTCGTCCTGCGATTGCTGGCTGGCCAGGGCGGCGATCAGTGCGAGCATCAGAATGCCGACGGTCGGCGCCAGTCCGTCGCGCAGCCATCCGCCGCCGAGATTGCCCGGCAGGCCGGCGAAACGGGGCAGCCATGCCAGTCGGCGACGCGGCGTGGCAGCAGCCAGTGCCCGCTCGCGTGACTGGCGCAGGCGGAACACGATGTCGGGGGGCAGTTCGGTGCAGGAGGCTTCGAGCGCCGCGTGCACGCGCTGGCCGATCGCGGCCTCGTCGGTCGCCGCGGACGGAAATGTCGTTCGAACGGTGGATTTCATAGCTTGATGCCACGCAGTTTGAGGGCGGCAGCGAGCGCGTGGGTCGCGCGCGAGCAATGCGTCTTGACGCTGCCTTCCGAACAGCCCATGACGGCGGCCGTTTCGGCAATGTCCAATTCTTCCCAGTAACGCATCAGAAAAGCTTCGCGTTGACGCGTCGGGAGGCGGGATATTTCACGCTCTATCAGAGCCATCACCTCGCTCTGTTCGAGGTTCTGCTCCGGCGTACGACCCAGTTCCGACGGCTCGTCGATCACCATGTTGTCGAGCGGGTCGTAATCGTCGTCCTCGTCGGAGCCGGTAAAGGACGACAGCAGCGTGGTCCAGGTCGAGCGCACCTTGCGCCGCCGGAACATGTCGCGGATCACGTTCTGCAGGATGCGCTGGAACAGCATCGGAAACTCTTCCGCCGGGCGGTCGGCGTACTTTTCCGCGAGCTTCATCATCGCGTCCTGCACGGCATCGAGTGCGGATTCGTCGTCGCGCAGCGCGAATACGGCCTGTTTGAAGGCGCGCCGTTCGACCGCGGCGAGAAAGCCGGAAAGTTCTTCGCGAGATGCCAGGATGTGTCTTTCTCAGGGTGGGTGGCGATCGCTGCGGAGCGGGCGGTCAGGCCCGTGCGATGCCGAAAATGCCTTGACCGGGAACTGTGCGACAGCTACCCTTTGCGGCTTTTCCGGAATTTTTTTACAGGTGTGGCGATGCTTTTGACCGGAGCGGAAATTGTAGTCAGGTGCCTTGCGGAAGAAAAGGTCGAGTATGTTTTCGGCTATCCGGGCGGCGCCGTGCTGTACCTGTACGACGAGCTTTTCAAGCAGGACAAGGTCCGGCACGTACTGGTCCGCCACGAGCAGGCAGCGCTGCACGCGGCCGACGCCTATTCGCGCTCGACCGAGCGCGTCGGCGTTGCGCTGGTGACTTCCGGCCCCGGTGTGACCAACGCGATCACCGGCATCGCGACCGCCTACATGGATTCGATCCCGATGGTGATCATTTCCGGTCAGGTGCCGACCGCGGCCATCGGTCAGGATGCCTTCCAGGAGTGCGACACGGTCGGCATCACCCGTCCCTGCGTGAAGCACAACTTCCTGGTCAAGGACGTCAAGGACATCGCCACGACCATCAAGAAGGCCTTCTATATCGCCAAGACCGGCCGTCCGGGCCCGGTGCTGGTCGATATCCCGAAGGACATCACGATGGCCAAGGCCGAGTTCGATTATCCGAAGTCGGTCACGATGCGTTCCTATAACCCGATCACCAAGGGTCATCAGGGCCAGATCAAGAAGGCCGTCCAGCTGCTGCTGGAAGCCAAGCGCCCGATGATCTACGCCGGTGGCGGCGTCATCCTGTCCGACTGTTCGGAAAAGCTGACCAAGCTGGTGCGCACGCTCGGTGCCCCGTGTACCAACACGCTGATGGGCCTGGGCGCCTATCCGGCGACCGACAAGCAGTTTGTCGGCATGCTGGGCATGCACGGCAATTACGAAGCCAATATGGCGATGCAGTACTGCGACGTGCTGATCGCCGTGGGCGCCCGCTTCGATGACCGCGTGATCGGCAACCCGGCCGACTTCGCCCGTGTTGCGCGCAAGATCATCCACATCGACATCGATCCGTCGTCGATTTCCAAGCGCGTGAAGGTGGACGTGCCCATTGTCGGCAATCTGCCGGACGTGCTGGACGACATCCTGCGCCTGCTCGACGCGTCGAACGACCGCCCGGACAAGGAAGCGCTCGGCGAGTGGTGGAAGCAGATCGAGGAATGGCGCCGTCGTGACTGCCTGAAGTACAAGCAGAGCGACGAAGTGATCAAGCCGCAGTTCGTGGTCGAGAAGCTGTGGGAAGTGACCAAGGGCGACGCCTTCATCACGTCCGACGTCGGCCAGCACCAGATGTGGGCGGCCCAGTACTACAAGTTCGACAAGCCGCGCCGCTGGCTCAATTCCGGCGGTCTGGGCACGATGGGCGTGGGCATTCCCTACGGCATCGGCGTGCAGCTTGCCCATCCTGGCTCGCCGGTGGCGGTGGTGACCGGTGAGGGTTCGGTGCAGATGAACATCCAGGAACTGTCGACCTGCAAGCAGTACCGCATTCCGCTGAAGATCTGCAGCCTGAACAACCGGTATCTGGGCATGGTCCGCCAGTGGCAGGAAATCATCCACGGCAACCGCTATTCCGAGTCCTACATGGATTCGCTGCCCGATTTCGCCAAGCTGGCCGAGGCCTATGGCCACGTTGGCATCCGTGTCGAGAAGCCGGGTGACGTCGAGGACGCGTTGCGCGAGGCCTTCAAGCGCAAGAACGATCTGGTGTTCATCGATTTCCAGGTCGATCCGACCGAGAACGTGTATCCGATGGTGATGGGCGGCAAGGGTCTGACCGACATGATCCTGTCGTCCGAGGACCTGTAACGCATTACCCCGACACTGTCGTGCGCGGACCCCGGCAGCCATGCGTCGCCGGGTCCGCCTGACGGACTTACCGGTCTGTCAGGCAGCGGGCACCGGCCTCCGGCAGCCCGTCTTCGCGGCGGCGGTTCCTGATTTCCAGAAAGAGGCGCTCGCAATGAGGCATGTCATTTCCGTACTGATCGAGAACGAAGCGGGCGCGCTGTCGCGCGTGTCCGGCCTGTTCTCGGCGCGTGGCTACAACATCGAATCGCTGACCGTAGCACCGACCGAAGACGGTTCGTTGTCGCGCATGACCATCATTTCCACCGGCTCGGACGACATCATCGAGCAGATCACCAAGCAGCTGAACAAGCTGATCGAAGTGGTGAAGGTGGTCGACCTGTCGGAAGCTGCGCACATCGAGCGCGAGCTGATGCTCATCAAGGTGCGCGCCACCGGCAAGGACCGTGAAGAACTGAAGCGCGTCGCTGACATCTTCCGCGGCCGCATCATCGACGTGACCGACTCGACCTATGTGATCGAACTGACCGGCAACACGGCCAAGCTCGATTCCTTCGTCGGCGCGATCGACAGTTCGCTGATCCTGGAAACCGTGCGCACCGGCGTCGCCGGCATCGGCCGCGGCGACCGCATCCTGCGTCTCTGATCCGCACACCGCATTCCGCTCCAGCCCGCAGCACCGCATAAACCTACACAGCACAAGGGAAAACCCATGAAAGTCTTCTACGACAAGGACGCAGACCTGTCCCTGATCAAAGGCAAGAAAGTCACCATCGTCGGCTACGGTTCGCAAGGCCATGCCCACGCACAGAACCTGTCGGATTCCGGCGTCAAGGTCACGGTCGGCCTGCGCAAGGGCGGCGCGTCGTGGAAGAAGGCGGAAGGCGCCGGCTTGAAGGTGAAGGAAGTGGCCGACGCGGTGAAGGGTGCCGATCTGGTCATGATCCTGCTGCCGGACGAGAACATTCCGCAGGTTTATTACGGCGACGTCGAGCCCAACATCAAGAAGGGCGCGACCCTGGCGTTCGCCCACGGCTTCAACATCCATTACAACCAGGTCATCCCGCGTGAAGACCTGGACGTCGTCATGGTCGCCCCGAAGGGCCCGGGCCACACCGTCCGTTCCGAGTACCTGCGCGGAGGCGGTGTGCCGTCGCTGATCGCCGTGTACCAGGACAAGTCGGGCAAGGCGCGTGACCTCGCGCTGTCGTACGCGGCTGCGAACGGCGGTACCAAGGGCGGCGTGATTGAAACCTCGTTCCGCGAAGAGACCGAAACCGACCTGTTCGGCGAACAGGCCGTGCTGTGCGGTGGTCTGGTCGAGCTGATCAAGGCCGGTTACGAAACGCTGACCGAAGCCGGTTACGCGCCGGAAATGGCCTACTTCGAGTGCCTGCACGAAGTGAAGCTCATCGTCGACCTGATCTTCGAAGGCGGCATCGCCAACATGAATTACTCGATCTCGAACAACGCGGAATACGGTGAGTACGTCACCGGCCCGCGCGTGATCGCCGGCGAAGCCCGTGCCGCGATGAAGGAATGCCTGGCCAACATCCAGAATGGCAACTACGCCAAGAACTTCATCCTCGAAGGCCGGACCAACTATCCGGAGATGACCGCACGTCGTCGCCTGACCGCCGCCCACGAGATCGAGAAGGTTGGTGCGCAACTGCGCGGCATGATGCCGTGGATCACCAAGAACAAGCTGGTCGACCAGTCGAAGAACTGATTGGCGTCCCGCCTGGCCCGGCGGTTCCGGCACATCCGTGCCCGGGCCGCCGGGCCTTTTGCATTCCGGGCCGGGCAATGCGGGGTGTGCGAGGGGCACTCGCGTCATCATCGGACGCTTCCGCGATGCGCGTCATCCTGATACGTTCGGGGCGGCTCGCAGCCTGTCGTCAGTTCGCGGCGCCGGGGCGCAGTCTGTCCATGAAGCGGGCGTCGCGAGCATCGGGGGCCGAACTGGCCTGAAACGCAAAAACCGTGCGGCGGTGATCCCGCGCATGGTTCTTCGGAGTGAATGCATGTCCGAATACGACCCGCAATACATCAAGCCTGCCGATCCGGTGAAACGCCGGCGCGGCATCTACATCCTGCCCAACCTGTTCACGACGGCGTCGTTGTTCGCAGGTTTCTACGCCATCGTGCAGGCGATGAACGGACGCTACGAGTACTCGGCGGTCGCCATCTTCATCGCCATGGTGCTCGACGGTCTCGACGGCCGTGTCGCGCGACTCACCCATACGCAATCGGCCTTCGGCGCCGAGTTCGATTCGCTGTCCGACATGGTGTCCTTCGGTGCCGCCCCGGCCCTGATCGCCTATGAGTGGGCCATGCGTGGTCTGGGCAAGTGGGGCTGGATCGCCGCCTTCATCTACTGCGCCGGTGCCGCGCTGCGCCTCGCGCGCTTCAACACCAATCTCGGCACCGTCGATAAGCGCTACTTCCAGGGCCTGCCCAGCCCGGCCGCCGCGGCGCTGGTGGCTGGCCTCGTCTGGGTGGCGACGGACAACGGCTACACCGGACCGGACATGCGCTGGGCGGCCTTCGTCATCACGCTGTTTGCCGGCCTGACCATGGTGAGCAACGTGAAATTCTGGAGCGGCAAGGACATCAACCTGCGCCGCAGCGTGCCCTTCATCGTCATTTTCGGCTTCGTGCTGGCCTTCGTCGCCGTGTCGGTCAACCCGCCGGTGGTGCTGTTCAGCCTGTTCGTTGCCTACGGCCTGTCCGGCTACGTCATGTGGCTGATCCGCTTCTCGCGGCGCAAGCCGCAACTGCCACCGACGCCACCGGAGGCCTGAGCCGGCACGCCGTTGTCGCGGCGCGACCCGGCGACTATATTCGCGACCCTGTGCCGTGCGCGGCCAGCCGCCTGTTTGAAGAAACGACCTTGCGCGCCCGCCTCGCCGCGGACGCGCCCCGGAGACTGCAATGACCGACCGCCTCATCATTTTCGACACCACGCTGCGCGACGGCGAACAGAGCCCGGGCGCGTCGATGACGCGCGACGAGAAGCTGCGCATCGCCCGTCAGCTTGAGCGCATGCGCGTGGACGTGATCGAGGCCGGCTTTGCGGCTGCCTCCAACGGTGACTTCGAATCGGTGCGTGCGGTCGCTGAAACCATCCGCGAATCCACCGTTTGCTCGCTGGCGCGCGCCAGCGAGAACGACATCCGTCGCGCTGGCGAGGCGATCAAGCCGGCAGCCAGCGGCCGCATCCACACCTTCATCGCGACCAGCCCCATCCACATGGAGAAAAAGCTGCGCATGAGCCCCGATCAGGTGGTCGAGCAGGCGATCAAGGCGATCGGCTGGGCGCGGGAGTACACCGAGGATGTCGAGTTCTCGGCCGAGGACGCGGTGCGTTCCGACATCGACTTCCTGGTGCGCGTGTTCACCGAGGTGATCAAGGCCGGCGCGAAGACGATCAACGTGCCGGACACCGTCGGCTACTCGGTACCGGCGCAGTGGGCAGAGCGCATGCGCATCCTGATCGAGCGCGTGCCGGGCGCCGACAAGGTGGTGTGGTCCACGCACTGCCACAACGACCTGGGCATGGCGGTCGCCAATTCGCTGGCCGCGGTGATGGCCGGCGCCCGTCAGGTCGAGTGCACCATCAATGGTCTGGGCGAGCGCGCGGGTAACGCTTCGCTGGAGGAGATCGTGATGGCCGTGCGCACCCGCCGCGACGTGTTCGGTGTCGAGACGCGCATCGACGCGACGCAGATCGTGCCGGCGTCGCGCCTGGTATCGACCATCACCGGTTATCCGGTGCAGCCGAACAAGGCCGTCGTCGGCGCCAACGCCTTTGCGCACGAATCCGGCATCCACCAGGACGGCGTGCTCAAGCACCGCGAAACCTACGAAATCATGCGTGCCGAGGACGTGGGCTGGAATACCAACAAGCTGGTGCTCGGCAAGCACTCGGGCCGCAATGCCTTCCGCGCCCGTCTGACGGAACTGGGCATCGTGGTCGAGTCGGAGGAGCAACTGAATGTCGCCTTCGCCGCTTTCAAGGAGCTGGCGGACAAGAAGCACGAAATCTTCGACGAGGACATCCAGGCGCTGATGAGCGACGAAGCGGTCACGCCGGAGCAGGAGCAGTACAAGCTGGTGGCGCTGAGTTCGCGTTCGGAAACCGGTGAACTGCCGCAGTCCGTCGTCACGCTGTCGGACGGCGGGCGCGAAGTGAAGGTGTCGTCCAACGGCAGCGGCCCGGTCGATGCGGCCTTCTGTGCCATCGAATCGGTGGCGAAGAGCGGTGCCGAACTGCTGCTTTACTCGGTTAACGCGATCACCACCGGCACCGACGCCCAGGGCGAGGTGACGGTGCGTCTCGCGCTGGGTGGGCGCATCGTCAATGGCCAGGGCGCCGACACCGACATCATCGTCGCCTCCGCCAAGGCCTACATCAACGCGCTGAACAAGCTGCAGGGCGTGCAGAAGCTGAATCCGCAGGGCGAAAGCCCGATCTGAACGACAGATCCTAGTTCGGTCAAGTGAGCCGGCTCGGCGCTGTGAGCTTGGAGTAGAACAGGCAGCCCAGGAACAGCGCTACCGACAGCAGCGTGTAGGCGATGGCCAGCTGTGCCGACGGGCTGCTGTCGGAAGTGGCGCGCACGATGCCCTCGGTGAAGTAGGCGAGGCTGAGCAGCGACATCCACTGGTGGGTGTAGCGCTTGCCGCGCAGGATGCCGAACAGCGCGCCCAGCAGCGGCAGTATCTTCAGTACCAGCCACGAGCCGCCCGGCCGCAGCGGAGCCAGCCACAGCTCCCAGGCGAGGCCGAGCAGGATGAGGGCGATCAGGCTGGACGAGGCCAGCAGGTTCCAGTGTCGTGCGGTCATGGTCAGGCGGCGAGTTTGAGTGCGGTCAGCGCAAGCCGGCGGCCGAGCGCGAAGGCGAGTCGTGCTTCGGCTTCCGACAGCTGCGTCCGCCCGTCGTGCCCGCTTACGTGGCTGGCGCCGTAGGGCGTGCCACCGTCCGGCGTGGTCGACAGATCGGGTTCGGAATAGGGCAAGCCGACGATGAGCATGCCGTGGTGCAACAGCGGCAGAGTCATGCTCAGCAGGGTGCTCTCCTGCCCGCCATGCATAGAGGTGGTCGAGGTGAACACCGCAGCTGGTTTGCCGGCGAGCGCACCGGCCAGCCACTGCGGGCTGGTGCCGTCGAGAAAGTACTTCAGCGGCGCGGCCATGTTGCCGAAGCGGGTCGGACTGCCGAGGGCGAGGCCGATGCATTCGTCGAGGTCGCGGGCTTCCGCATAGGGCGCACCGCTGTCCGGTACGGCCGCAGCGGTCGCTTCGCAGACGGTCGATACCGGCGGTACCGTGCGCAGGCGCGCTGCCGCGCCGTCGACCGAATCGATGCCGCGGCCGATCTGGCGTGCCAGGTTAAGCGTCGACCCGTAGCGGCTGTAGTAGAGGACGAGAATTTCTTTCAATGCGGGCCATCCAGCAGAATGAGGCCCGGAGTGTACAGCTTTGCCGGTCCCGATCTGCTGACGGACCTGCCACCTTCCCCAATGTCTTCACCGCTGATCGATCTTCTGATTCGTCCCTTTCACGTGCTGGGCGCGGCCGCACGGCGCCACCGCGAGGGCAGCGCCGCGCAGTCGGCGGCGGCGCTTGCATTCGCCCTGCTGTTCGCGCTGGTGCCGCTGATCGTGCTGGTGCGCCAGCTGTCCGTCTGGCTGCCGGAGGCGCTGCAGTTCGGCAAGCCGTTACAGACCTATCTGACCGGGTCCTTGCTGCCGGACGACGCCGGCTCGGCGGTGGTCCGTCACGCGACGCGTTTCGTCGCCAAGGCGCGCCGGCTGTCGCTGGTCGATCTGCTGCTCCTGCTGGGCAGTGCCTGGGTGTGGGTGCGCACCGCTGACCACGCGCTCAATGCGATGTGGCCGCAGCGGCCGCCCCGGCGACTGCGGCGTACCGCGCTGATCTACCTGGCTTTGCCGGTATTCGCCCCCTTCGCGCTCGGCGCCGGGACGGCCCTGAGTCTCTACCTCGTCACCGCCTCGCTCGGCATGGTGAACGAGCCGGCCTGGGTCAAGATTCTCCTGCTGCGCAGTGCGGCAGCCCTGGTGACCGCGGGTTTCCTGCTGTTGCTGTACCGGACGCTGCCGCGTGCCGCCGTCGGACTGCGTCCGGCGCTGTGGGGCGCGGTGGTGGCGACCGTGCTGCTGACGCTGATGCAGAAGATCCTGAGCCTGTACATCGAGCACATGCCCGGTTACGCGGTGGTCTATGGCGCGCTGGCCACACTGCCGGTTTTTCTGCTCTGGCTCTACCTGTTCTGGTCCATCGTGCTGTTTGGTGCTGCGGTGACCGCTGTGCTGCACGACCGGAGCGGGCGGCACTCGGGCTGACTCAGGGGCGGCTGGCAGGATCGGATCGACCACTGCTCGTATTGGCGCTCATTTCCTCGATTTCGAACAGTTCGAAGGCTTGCGTCTGCAGGTCGAGATCGGACAGGCGAGCGTCGCCGAGCCGGTAGCGGCCACCGGAATTGTGCGCAATCAGCAGGTCGCGACCGTTGGCCTCGCCGGGCGGCAGCATGATGCAGGGGTGCGGACGGTGGCTGGTGAGCGGCGGAAGGCGCAGCGCGGGGACGGCGGCGCGCGACCCCGATGCCTCGAACACGACGGTCGCCGCCTGGGCGCCGTGGCTGAGCAGTTCCACCCCGACATCGATGGCGCCCGCACTGGCGCTGCGCGCCCAGCGCACGACACAGATCATCCAGTTGCGACTGCCGCTGCCCTTGATCAGCACCGGCAGGCCGGGCCGGATCAGGCCGGTCGGGCCGGTGTCGAGGCGCAGCGCGAAACCGTTCGGGCTGTCGTTGAGCAAGGTCCAGCCGGTGGTCTGGTTGTCCCAGTCGGCGGCTGGATCGCGCCGTTCAAGCAGGTGCCAGATGGCGTCGAAACCGATCAGCATGCGTATCGCCTGGCCACGTTCGCGCCGTGCATGCTGCCGGCGCGGCATCGCCATCCAGCGCGCCTGCAGGCGGCGCAGCAGACGTCGCGTGCGCGTCTGACCGAGACAGGCGGGCAGATACATGTCGGCAACGTTGCCACCCTCGTCGATCAGGTCGAGATGATGGGCCAGCACCTGACCGAGTCGCTGGCAGGAGCAGTAGAGGATGTGCGGACCGCGTTCCGGATCGGGCGCCGCCCGCAGCAGCGGCGTCGGGCCGTGATCGTGCTCGTCGTCTATCCAGAACCAGGAATCGAGGTCGCGATGCGGCGGGTTCGACTGGATCTGTACCGCGCCCGAATAGCTGCGCACGTAGTCGGCGATATTGAAGAAATCGGCTGGCGCGAGGTGCGGCGGCTGGGCCAGTTCGAGCGCGATCAATTCGCGGTGCAGCTGTTCGGCGTCCGCCGAGCCGGCGATCTGGGTGGCCGGCGTGGCCATCATACGGGCGTGCATCAGCAGGGCGTGCGCCGTTGTCCACATGCCTGGCGGTACGTCGGCTGCGGTCAGCGTGCGCAGGGCATAAACGTCGAGCAGGCAGAGCATGGCGTGCCCTGCTACGCGCGACGGCTTGTGTGCGGCGCGCGCCTGCAGGGCGTCGAGATAGCTGCGCGCAATCTGCATCAGCGCGTCGCACAGCAGATCGGCCGCATCGCGCAGCGTGGCCTGCACCGGCAGTCCGCTGGCAGCAAGCTGCGGCTTCAGTGCCGTTGCGCAGGCCAGCGCGCGGTCATGGAAGATGTCGAGCACGCGTACCCGCGCTGGCGCGTCCATGCGCGCCTGGGCGAGCACGCCGAGGCAGGTGGCCAGCGCGGCTGCCTCGTGCCCGGGATCGCCGGCGGCGGGTGTTGCCAGCCAGTCGAGTACTGTCCGCAATGGATCCCCGGTCTTTGCCGAGCGCAAAAGGCTGTCGGGCGCGGCAGGAAGGGGGGCGGGGGCGGACATCGGGGTGGGGCGCAAGGACGTGTAGAGCGCTGATTCTAGTAAACTCGTGTTTTGTCTGCGCAGGCCATACGCCTCACTTTCCGTCCGCACCATGAACATGCCTAATTCCTCCGTCCAGTCCAAGGCCGCCATCGACCCCGCCGATCGGCTCATCGTGGCGCTCGACGTGCCCTCTGCGGACCAGGCGCGTGCCATCGTCGACCAGCTCGGTGACGCCGTCCGCTTCTACAAGATCGGCCTCGAACTGTTCATGAGCGGCAACTACTTCGAACTGCTCGATTGGTTGATCGCACGAAAAAAGAAGGTTTTCGTCGACCTGAAGTTCTTCGATGTGCCCGAAACTGTGCGCTCCGCGGTACGCGCTCTGTCGTCGAGCGGTGCCACCTTCGCGACCATTCACGGCAACCAGGCCATCATGGAAGCCGCCGGCGCCGACAAGGGGGCGCTGAAGATACTCGCCGTCACCGTGCTTACCAGCCTGGATCGGGGCGACCTCGACGATCTGGGCTTTGCCTGCGACGTCGATGCGCTGGTGCTGTCGCGCGCTCGGCGCGCGCTGGCCGCGGGCTGCGACGGGGTCGTGTCGTCGGGGCTGGAGGCGCCGCACATCCGCGCCGAACTGGGCGAGCGCATCCTGGTGGTGACGCCGGGCATCCGGCCGGTCGAGAATCGCCCGGTCGATGACCAGAAGCGCACGGTCGATGTCGCGCAGGCGCTGACCAACGGTGCCGACTACCTGGTGGTCGGGCGGCCGATCCGCAACGCGGCCGATCCGGCGGCGGCGGCCTGGCGCATGCAGGAACAGATCGCGCAGGCGCTCGGCCAGCGCTGATCGTCGGCAGGTGCGCATCATCAGCCCTTCGGATGATGATGCGCCGGACGCCCTTGCTGCATACTCGTCGCGTCTTCCCTTCCCATCGGGCTTGCCCCGCGCGCGAGTGCTGGCGTCAATACACTCGTTCTCCGCAATGACACGCGTCGGCCGCATCGGCCTCGCCGTGCGCATGCTCTTGATGCTCTGTTCACTGCTGCTGTGCGGGCTCGCGCAGGCGGCGTCCGTGCTCGTGCTGTTGAGCGAGCCGGGCGGCGCCTATGGCGAATTTGCCGAGGCGCTGAAGAACGAGCGCAGCGCCCGTGGCGGTTTCTCCTTGGCAGTGGCGACGCGGAACGATTTCAATGCCGCCTCCCTGACCGCGCACGACGCCGTGATCGCAGTCGGTGCCGGGGCCCTGCGCACTGTGGTGCAGGCGGACGTGCCCACGCCCGTGCTCAGCGTGCTGGTGCCGCAGAGCGCATTCGAGTCGATGCTGGCCGCGGGCAACACGCGCCGCTGGTCGGCCATACACATCGATCAGCCCTTCATCCGTCAGGTGGACCTGATACGCATCGCGCTGCCCGAGGCCCGACGGATCGGCGTGCTCTTCGATGCCGCCGACCCGGAGCGCCTGCAGCCCTTGAAGAATGCCGTTGCCGGCACCTCGATGCAGATTTCGAGTGGCAGTTTCACCGGCGAGTCGTCGTTGTTCGCGGCGCTGTCGCAGGTGCTCGACAACGCCGACGTCTTCCTGGCGCTGCCCGATCCGCAGGTGCATAACGCGGGAACCATACGCAATCTTCTGCTCACGTCGTTTCGTGCGCGCGTGCCGGTGGTCGGCTTCTCGGCGGCGTATGCGCGTGCCGGGGCCGTCATGTCCCTGTATTCGACGCCGGAGCAGATCGCCCGCCAGACGGCGGACGCGATCGCCTTCTGGATGCGCGAGCGCACCTGGCCGACGCCGCGCCATCCTCGACATTTCACCGTGTCGGTCAACGCGCACGTCGCGCGCTCGCTCGGGCTTCGCATCGAGGATGGCGACGCGCTGCGCGACAAACTGGTCCGCCAGGAGCGACTGCCATGAAACGCTGGGGCATTCGGCAACGCGTGCTGCTGGTCGCGCTGGCGCCGGTCGTCGTGTTCGGCATCGCGGCCGGCATCTGGATGGTGCTGCACCGGCTGGCCGAACTTGAGAACGGTCTGGTCGAGCGCGGGCGCGCGACTGCGCGGCAAGTGGCGGCCACTGCCGACTACGGGGTGTTTTCCGGCAATACCGAGTCGCTGGTGTCGCTGATCGAAGCGGCGCGTCGCGAGCGCGACGTAAGCGGCATCATGGTTTCGAGTCGTGATGGCGACCTCGTAGTGTCCGGCGGCGAACTCAGTCCGGAAGCCTACGTGCCGGGCAGGCGCCCGGCGGGGCTTGCGCTGATCGAGCTCGAACATTCGTTGATGTTCGTCGAGCCGATACTGCGCAGTGCGGTACTCGACGATCCGGACGTATTCGACGGTCTGAGCGAGATGCCGGCCGATCGGCAGCCGGTGGGCTGGGTGCTGGTCGAGGTGTCGCGCCACCGGGTCGATGCGATGAAGGGTGATTTCATCGTCACGACGGCCATCGTCGTCGCCGCTGCGCTGCTGGCAGCGAGTGCGTTCGCGATGCGCATCAGCCAGACGGTGACCGGGCCGGTGCGCGAAGTGTCGCGCGCGGTGCGCCGCATCGGCGAGGGGGACCTCACCGCGCGCGTGTCGGTATTTGGCGGCGGTTCGCTGCGCGTGCTGGCCGAAGGCGTGAACGGCATGGCCGAGCGCTTGCTGCGCGCACGCGACGAACTCGAGGCAAGGATTGCGGATGCCACCCGCCAGCTGCGCAGTCGCACCGACGAAGCGGAGCGCGCCAATCATGCGAAGTCGCGTTTCCTCGCCGCCGCCAGCCATGACCTCCGGCAGCCCATGCACGCGCTGGGACTGTTCGTGGCCGAACTGGCCGAGCGCCTGCGTGGATCGGAGCACCGTACGCTGATCCGGCAGATCGAGGAATCGGTCGGCGCCATGGAAGATCTGCTCGACGCCCTGCTGGACATGTCCAAGCTCGACGCCGGCGGCGTGACGGTGCGCCGGTCGGAATTTCCGCTGCAGCCCATGCTTGCCCGCATCGTCGAGGACTTTGCCGCCGATGCGCTGCAACGCGGCTTGCGGCTCAAGCTTCGCGCGACCGATCTGTGGGTCGAGTCGGACCCCTTGTTGCTCGAACGCATCATGATCAACCTGCTGTCGAACGCGGTGCGCTACACGCAGCGCGGCGGCGTACTGGTGGTCGTGCGACGGCGCGGCGCCAGCGCGGTGATCGAGGTGCGCGACTCGGGGCCGGGTATTCCGCCCGAGGCGCACGACATGATTTTCGAGGAGTTCTATCAGCTGCAGAACCCGGCGCGGGCACGCGGGCAGGGCCTCGGCCTGGGTCTTGCCATCGTGCGCCGGCTGACCGGTCTGCTCGGGCACGACGTGGCCATCCGCTCGCGAGCGGGGCGCGGCTCGGTGTTCTCAATCGAAGTGCCGGTCGTCGCCGGGCCGGTGGGGCGTCATCAGACGGGCGAACCGGAGCCGCTGCAGACGCCCCTGTCAGTGTTCGTCGTGGTGATCGATGACGACCCGGGGTCGCGCACCAGCATTGCCGGCCTGCTGGCATCCTGGGGGTGCGAAGTGCTCTGCTCGGCCAACCTCTCGGAAGCGCGCGACATGATGCGACAGCGCGACAAGGTGCCGTCGCTCATCCTGTGCGACTTCCGCCTGGCTGCCGTGGCCAGCGGTATCGACGTGCTCGACGCGCTGCTGGCCGAACAGAGCGGCGACATCGCGGCCGCGCTGGTGACCGGCGACACCGATCCGCAGGTTCGTCGCATGGCCGCCGCGCGTGGCTATCCGGTACTGCACAAGCCGGTGCGTCCGGCCCGCCTGCGTGCGCTGGTGCAGCAGGTCGTACTCAGGCAGCAGAACCCGGTCGGCTGACTGGCGGGCAGTCCTTGCGATAACTCCGGTACTTCGCTAACATCGCGGGTTTTCCTCGTTTCGAAGGAATCGTAATGGTCGTTATTCGCCTCGCGCGTGGGGGTGCCAAGAAGCGCCCGTTCTTCAACATCATCGCCACCGACTCGCGCAATCGTCGCGATGGTCGTTTCATCGAGCGCGTCGGTTACTACAACCCGGTCGCTCCTGAAGGCACCACCAGCCTGTCGGTCAACGCCGAACGTCTGGCCTACTGGCAGAGCGTCGGCGCCCAGCTGAGCCCGACGGTTGCCCGTCTGGTCAAGCAGCAGGCGGCCTGATCAAGCACGTTTCCGAAGCAATGGTCGTACTGGGGCGCATTGCCGCTCCGTTCGGCGTGCAGGGCTGGTTGCATCTGCAGGCCTTTGGCGACGATCCGCAGTCCTGGAAGGTCATCGAGCGTTGGCTGGTCAGCGCCGATGCGGATGCCGCGCCTGAGCTCTGGCGCGAGCTCAAGCTCGATGGCTTCAAGCTGCAGGCCAAGGGGCCCATCGTCCGCTTCGAGGGCTGCAACGACCGGACCGCGGCGGAAAAGCTTGTTGGCCTGTACGTTGCCGCTCAGCGCCACGATCTGCCGGATACGGAAGATGACGAGTACTACTGGGGCGATCTGATCGGCCTCGACGTCGTCAATCAGTCAGGCGTGCGGCTCGGCCGTGTAGACCGGCTGCTGGAAACCGGTGCGAACGATGTGCTGGTCGTGGTCGATGACGCGGCCGGGGCAGAAAAGCCAGCAAAGCGGCCGGTAGAGCGCCTCATCCCCTTCGTTTCGGCGGTGGTGAAGGACGTGGACCGCGAAGCAGCGGTCGTGCGTGTCGAATGGGACGCGCAGTGGTAAGTGGTGTGCAAGCGGGGCGGCCGGTCACCTTCGAGGTGATTTCGCTGTTCCCTGAAATGTTTTCAGCCATCGAACGCAGCGGCATCACGCGGCGGGCGATGGAAAGATCGTTGTGGCAGGTCCGGCATACCAATCCGCGCGATTTCGCGACGGACGCGCACCGCACCGTTGACGACCGACCCTACGGCGGTGGTCCGGGCATGGTGATGCTGGCTGAACCGTTGGCCCAGGCGATCGCAAGTTGCAAAGCGCGTCATCCGGCACCGGTCAAGGTCGTGCATTTCTCGCCGGCCGGTGAGCGCCTGACGCACCGGCGGGTGATGGATCTGGCGGCGGAACCGGCGTTGATACTGCTCTGCGGTCGGTACGAGGGCATGGATCAGCGGCTGATCGACCGCGACGTCGATCTGGAGCTGTCCTTGGGCGACTTCGTGCTGTCCGGTGGCGAGCTGCCGGCGATGGCGCTGATGGACGCGATCATCCGTCAGCTGCCGGGCGCGCTGAACGATGCAGCGTCCGCGGTCGAGGATTCCTTCGTCGGCGGGCTGCTCGATTGCCCGCACTACACCCGTCCCGAAGTCTGGGACGGCAGGCCGGTGCCCGAGGTGTTGCTGTCCGGCGACCACGCGCGGATACGTCGCTGGCGCGCCGAGCAGGCGCTGGAACTGACACGCAGGCGTCGCCCGGATCTGCTGGCGCAGGAAGAGAAGTAGTTTTTTGCAGTACGCGGACGGCGGTCGTTACGCCGTTCCCTCAACAAACGCACGCATCACGGCAAACGTGCTCTGCGGCAAGGCAATGCCATAGACCAGGAGTCAAGACATGAATCTGATCCAGCAACTCGAGCAGGAAGAAATCGCCCGTCTGGGCAAGAACATCCCCGACTTCGCGCCGGGCGACACCGTCATCGTCAACGTGAACGTGGTCGAAGGCGACCGCAAGCGTGTCCAGGCTTACGAAGGCGTCGTGATCGCCAAGCGTAACCGTGGCCTGAACTCGAACTTCATCGTCCGCAAGATTTCCAGCGGCGAAGGTGTCGAGCGTACCTTCCAGACCTACTCGCCGCTGATCGCGTCGATCGAAGTGAAGCGTCGTGGCGACGTGCGTCGCGCCAAGCTGTACTACCTGCGTGAGCGTTCGGGCAAGTCGGCGCGCATCAAGGAAAAGCTGGCCAAGCGCAGCGCGCCGAAGAGCGCAGCCTGAGATCCGGCTGGCAGCAATAGAAAAGGGACCGCGAGGTCCCTTTTTTATTGCACGCGCGTCTGGCGCTTGTCGGCACTCGCTTGTGCCCAGGCGGAGTGATTGTGGATGGACTCAAAGTTCTCCACCTCCAGCGTATAGGCGCGCACCCTTTCCTCGGTGTTCAGCCGGGCGGCGATGTCGCGCACCATGTCTTCGACGAATTTCGGATTTTCGTAGGCGCGCTCGGTCACGTACTTCTCGTCCGGACGCTTGAGCAGGCCGTACAGATCACAGGAGGCCTCCTGCTCGACGATGTCGATCAGGTCCTCGACCATCAAATTGCCTTCGATGACGGCTTCGATCGTCACGTGTGAGCGCTGATTGTGTGCGCCGTACTGCGAGATTTTCTTCGAACAGGGGCACAGGCTGGTGACCGGTACCAGCACGCGCAGCGTGAAGGTATAGCCGCCGTCCGACCCGACACGGGCGGTGAAGCCGACCTCGTAATCGAGCACGCTCTGTACGCCCGATACCGGCGCCGACTTCCGGCGGAAGTAGGGAAAGCGCAGCGATATCTCGCCGCTGTCTGCTTCCAGACGATCGAGCATGGCACGGACCAGAGCCTCGAAGGCCGGGGGGGCGAGCGGGGTGTCCAGGCCATTCAGCAGTTCGACGAAGCGGGACATGTGCGTGCCCTTCAGATGGGCAGGCAGGCTGACGAAGAGGCCGCAGTTGGCCACGGTGCCCTGTACCCAGCCATCGCGGCCACGCACGCTGATCGGGTGACGGATGCCGCGGATGCCGACTTTCTCGATCGGCAGCTCGCGCGGATCCAGCGTGTTCTGGACGTCGGGAATGGCGTGCGGATCGCGAGCATTCATGCTGAACCCCTGGTTTCTCTACATGATCATTTGTTGCATGTAGATTAACATCGGGTTCTGCCCTACTCAAGCTGCGACGCACGAAAAAAAGCCCGGCAGTGCCGGGCTTTCATCTTCGCCGAGGCCGGGCGTTCAGCGCGGGAGCGCCTGTAGTGCAGCGGTCAGCTGGGCGCGCACGCCAGCTGCGTCGAGCCCGACTTCCGCGTAGAGCAATGCCGGATCCCCGTGATCGACGAAGCGATCGGGCAAGCCGATGCGCAGCACGCGACAGGACAGGCCGGCGTTGTGGATCACCCGCTCGACCTCCGCGCCGGCGCCACCGATCAGCGCGTTTTCCTCCAGCGTGACGATGAGCCGGTGCTTCTGCGCGAGCTGGATCACCAGGGCTTCGTCCAGTGGCTTGGCAAAGCGCATATTGGCAACACTGGCGTCGAACTCGTCGGCAACCGCAAGCGCCGGCGTCAGCATGGCGCCGAAGGCGAGCAGGGCGGCATCACCCTCGCCGGTGCGCCGAAGTTCGCCGCGACCGATCGGCAATGCGGTCATCGTGTCCTGTGGTACCACGCCGGGGCCGCTGCCGCGCGGGTAACGCACGGCAGTGGGCCCCTTGTGCATGTACGCGGTGTAGAGCATCTGCCGGCATTCGTTCTCGTCGCTCGGCGTCATCACGACGAGATTGGGCAGACAGAGCAGATAGGACAGGTCGAAGGCGCCGTGGTGGGTGGCGCCGTCGGCACCGACCAGACCGGCGCGGTCCAGCGCCATCATGACCGGCAGGTTCTGCAGGCAGATGTCGTGGATGAGCTGGTCGTAGGCGCGCTGCAGGAAGGTCGAATAGATCGCGACCACCGGCTTGATGCCTTCGCAGGCAAGTCCGGCGGCAAAGGTGAGCGCGTGCTGCTCGGCGATGCCCACGTCGAAATAGCGCTGCGGGTACTCGGCGGCGTAGCGCACCATGCCCGAGCCTTCACGCATCGCCGGCGTGATCGCCATCAGCTTGTCGCAGCGGGCGGCCATGTCGCACAGCCAGTCGCCGAACACCTGAGTGTAGGTCGGCTTGCCGCCACTCTTGCCGGTCTGGATGCCGGCATGGTGATCGAACTTGCCGACGCCGTGATAGAGGATGGGGTCGGCCTCGGCCAGCTTGTAGCCGTATCCCTTCTTCGTGATCACGTGCAGGAACTTCGGGCCCGGCAGTTCGCGCAGGTTCTCCAGCGTCGGGATCAGCGCGTCGAGGTCGTGGCCGTCGATCGGGCCGTAGTAATGGAAGCCGAATTCCTCGAACAGCGTGCCCGGCGTGATCATGCCCTTCACGTGTTCTTCCGCGCGCTTGGCGAACTCGCGCAGCGACGGCGCGATCTCGAGCACCTTGGCGCCGGCGCGACGGGCGGCGTTGTAGGTGTGGCCGGACAGCAGGCGGGTGAGGTACTTGTTCAGTGCGCCGACGGGCGGCGAGATCGACATGTCATTGTCGTTGAGGATGACCAGCAGGTCGGCGTCCTCGACGCCTGCGTTGTTCAGCGCCTCGAACGCCATGCCGGCAGTCATCGCGCCGTCACCGATCACCGCGATACTGTGCCGCTTCTGCCCCAGGGCGCGGGCGGCGATGGCCATGCCCAGCGCGGCGGAGATCGAGGTCGACGAATGCGCCGTGCCGAAGGTGTCGTAGGTGCTTTCGCAGCGGCGCGGAAAGCCACTCACGCCCTTGTATTGACGCAGCGTCGCCATGCCTTCCCGACGACCGGTGAGTATCTTGTGCGCGTAGGTCTGATGACCGACGTCCCAGACGATGCGGTCGTCGGGTGTGTTGTAGACGTGGTGCAGCGCCACCGTCAGCTCCACCGTGCCGAGATTGGACGACAGGTGTCCACCGGTGCGCGATACCGATTCGACCAGAAAGGCGCGCAGTTCGGTGGCGAGCTGGGAAAGCCGTCGGCTGTCGAGTTTGCGGACGTCGGCCGGCGAATCGATCGTTTCCAGCAGCGGGTAGGCGCTCATCGTGTGCAGGGATCTGTCCATATCAGTGTTTCCTCGTCAGCACGAAATCCGCCAGTTCGCGCAGGCGACGCGCCTCGTCCCCCAAGGGTGAAAGGCTGTCGATCGCTTCGGCGTGCAGCTCGCGCGCGCGCTCCCGTGCGCGCGCAAGTCCCAGCGTGCTGACGTAGGTCGGCTTGTTCGCGGCGGCGTCCTTGCCCGCGGTCTTGCCGAGTGCCTCGGTACTGGCCTCGCAGTCGAGCACGTCGTCGACCACCTGGAAAAGAAGGCCGACAGTACCTGCATAGTGGTCCAGTCGCGCCTGTGCGTCTACGTCCAGTTGTCCGCAGGCGGCTCCGAGGCGGACCGCGCAGCGGATCAGGGCGCCGGTCTTGTGGATGTGCATGAACTCGAGTTCGGCCACGCCAAGCGTGATACCGACCGAAGCCAGGTCGATCGCCTGCCCGCCGGCCATGCCGCGCGACCCCGACGCGATGGCGAGCTGGCTGACCATCCTGACGCGGGTGTCGGCGGCGACGTCGCAATGTTCGGACAACAGCAAGAAAGCGAGTGACTGCAGGCTGTCGCCCACCAGCAGCGCGGTGGCGTCGTCGTACTGCACGTGCACGGTAGGCTTGCCGCGGCGCAGCACGTCGTCGTCCATGCAGGGCATGTCGTCGTGTACCAGCGAATAGGCGTGTATCAGTTCGACCGCACAGGCGGCGGCATCGAGTGCCGCGCTCGAGGCGCCCGACAGCGCACCGGCGGCGTGACAGAGCAGCGGACGCACGCGCTTGCCGCCGCCAAGGACTGCGTAGCGCATTGCATCGTGCAGTCGTGACGGCGCTACCGCCGCGGCGGGCAGGAAGCGGTCGAGTGCGGTTTCAGTGCGCGTCTGGACGGCAGCGACCCAGTCGGCGAAAGAGGGTACGGCGTCAGTCATGATCGCCATCGCCAACCGGCAGGTCGCGCAGCAGACCGTCCTCCAGCATCTGCACCTTCTGTTCGGCCGCGCTGAGCGCGGTCTGACAATGGCGCACCAGTTCGACGCCGCGCTGGTAGCGTTCGAGCGCACCGTCCAGCGGCAGCTTGCCGTCCTCCATCGCACGCACGATGGCTTCGAGTTCTTCGATCGCCTGCTCGAAGCTGGCGGGTGCGGAAGCCGCTTCTGCTTTTCTGGTCATGCTGATTGGGGCGTCGGGCAAACTCTGAAAAATAGCTGATCCACATCAGCCGGTCAAACGCGCAAGTGGTTATACTGCCCGGCTTTGTCACGCGTTTGCGTGCATCGTCCGTGGTCGCATGAATCCCTGCGCCGCGGGGTCCGCGATGGCAGGCACGCGGTTTTCCAACTTTGACTTCGGGGGTTGGGGAATGTCCGATATACAGTCCATTACCCGTCTTGAACCGGCGCAATCGCAGTTTCCGGTTTCCTGGTACTTCGATCAGCCGTTGTTCGAACTCGAGAAGCGCGTGCTTTTCGACAACGGACCGGGCTATGTGGGCCATGAGTTGATGGTGCCGAACGTCGGCGACTATCACACCCTCGGCTGGGCCGACGATGCGCTGATGCTGGTGCGCAACGAGGCCGGCATCGAACTGCTGTCCAATGTGTGCCGCCATCGTCAGGCCCTGATGATGAAGGGGCGCGGCAACACGCCAAACATCGTCTGCCCGGTGCACCGCTGGACTTACGACACGCGTGGCGAACTGCTGGGCGCGCCACACTTCCCGAACACGCCCTGCCTGAACCTGAAGCGCGAGCCGCTGCAGAACTGGAAGGGACTGCTGTTCTCCGGAAAGCGCGACATCGCCGCCGATCTGGCCGGCATGGAGGTCGCTCCCGCGCTCGACTTCTCGGGCTACATGCTCGACCACGTCGAGATGCACCAGTGCAACTACAACTGGAAAACCTTCATAGAGGTCTATCTCGAGGACTACCACGTCGAGCCCTTCCACCCGGGGCTGGGCAAGTTCGTCACCTGCGAGGACCTGAGCTGGCAGTTCGCGCGCGACTATTCGGTGCAGCGCGTCGGCGTGAACAACCGTCTGGCGCGTCCTGGCACGCCGGCCTACGAGCGCTGGCACCGCGCGGTGCTCGACTTCTACCGGGGCGAAGTGCCGCCGCACGGTGCGATCTGGCTGACCTACTACCCGAACATCATGGTCGAGTGGTATCCGCACGTGCTCGTCGTGAGCACCCTGTATCCGCAGTCGGTCGATCGCACGATGAATGTGGTCGAGTTCTACTACCCGGAAGAGATCGTGCTGTTCGAGCGCGAATTCATCGAAGCCGAGCGCGCGGCCTATATGGAAACGGCGCGCGAGGACGACGAGATCGGCGAGCGCATGGACGCTGGCCGGCGCGCGCTGATGAAGCAGGGCCGTTCCGAGGTCGGCCCCTACCAGTCGCCGATGGAAGACGGCATGCAGCACTTCCACGAGTGGTACCGGCGCGAAATGGTGGACTATCTTTGAGCGCAGCACGGTACAGCGGGCGTGACGGGGCACTTCGGTGCCCCGTTTTCTTGCCGGAGCAGGCGTCGTGAAGTCCTTGTGGATGGTGGCGGCCAGCCTGCTGTTCGCGTCCATGGGCGTTTGCGTGAAGCTGGCCAGCGAGGCGCTGCCCGCCTCCGAGATCGCTTTCTACCGTGCCTTCATTTCCTTGGCGCTGATCGCTGCCGTCATGCGCCTGCGCGGCGCGTCGTTCGCAACGCCGCACGCGGCAATGCATCTGAAACGCGGCGTGTCGGGGGCCATTTCGCTCATTCTCTATTTCCAGGCGATCGCGCTGCTGCCCTTGCCCACGGCCGTGACCCTGAACTACACCTCGCCGCTGTTCATGGCGGCCTGGCTGGGCTTCACCGTCAGTGGAGAGTTGTCGAAGCCGGTCGCGCTGGCGCTGGTGACCGGCTTTGCCGGCGTCGTTCTGGTCCTGCAGCCGACGCTGGACAGCGAGCAGTGGGTCGGCGGCCTGTGCGGCCTCGCTTCGGGGATGATCGCGACGATGGCTTATCTGAGCGTACGCGACCTCGGTCAGCTGGGTGAGCCGGAATGGCGCACCGTCCTGTACTTCTCGCTCTGCTCCTCGGTGTTCGGCGCCGTGTGGGCGCTGATCGACGGCGGCTTTCACCTGCCGGATCAGCGCACCTGTGCGCTGCTGCTGGGCGTCGGCGTGTTCGGCGCCGCAGCCCAGCTCTGCATGACCACGGCGTACAAGGGCGGGCGCACGCTGGTGTCGGCCAGTCTGGCCTACACCACGGTGGCTTTCTCCACGCTTTACGGCGTGCTGCTGTGGAACGATGTGCCGTCCGCCGCGGTCTGGCTGGGCATGGTGCTGATTGTCGCAAGCGGCGTGCTGGCGATGCTCAATCCGCCGCCGGCGAAGCTATAGTCGAAGTGCGGGGCGCGCCCCGCCTCTGTGTCGGCAGACCCCTGGAGGGAAGAAAAATGATCACGAGCGAATACAGCGGCAACCTGGTGACGGTGACGGCCTTCGGCGAATTCACGCTGGCTGACTATCGGGAGTTCGAGGATCTGGTCAATTACCGGATCAAGTTCGAAGGCGTCGTGAACCTGCTGATAGACCTGCGGCAGATGACCGACTTCACGCTCGACATGGCGCTCGAGGAACTGCGGTTCGCACGCGCGCACAGCCACGATTTCGGACGGGTCGCAGTGATCGCCGGCACGCCGTGGGTGGCGTGGACGGCCTGGCTGTCGCAGGTGTTCGTCGACGCCGACGTGACCGTGTTCGACGACGAAGCGGCTGCGCGCGACTGGCTTGCGGAGACCGTCTGAACGATGAGTGTGCTCATTTCCGCGGCCGAACTGACCGCCTCGGCGGGCGATGCCCGCCTGGTCATCGTCGATTGCCGTCACGATCTTGCGCAGCCGGAATCCGGCGAGGCGGCGTGGCGCGAAGCGCACATCCCCGGCGCGCTGTTCATGCATCTGGATCGCGACCTGTCGGCGCCGAAGAATGGCCGCAACGGTCGCCATCCGCTGCCGTCGCCACAGGATTTCGCTAGGCTGCTCGGGGCGCGCGGCATTTCGCCGGCGCACCGCGTGGTGGCCTATGACGACGCCGGCGGCATGTTCGCGGCCCGCCTGTGGTGGATGCTGCGCTGGGTCGGTCACCGCGACGCCGCGGTGCTCGATGGTGGCCTGAGCGCGTGGAAGGCGTTCGGCGGCGCGCTCGACACGACGGTGCGCGATCTGCCACCCACCGACTATCCGCTTGGCGCGGTCGAACCGACGCTGGACGCCGACGCCGTGCTCGCCAGTCTGCGCAGCGGCGGACGCCTGCTGGTCGATGCCCGCGCGCCCGACCGCTTCCGCGGCGAAAACGAGACGCTGGACCCGGTCGGCGGCCATATTCCCGGTGCGGTGAACCGCTTCTTCAAGCTCAATATCGGCGACGACGGCCGCTTCAAGCCGGCAGACGTGCTGCGCGCAGAGTGGCGTGAACTGATCGGCGGCCGCGATCCGGCCTCGTTGATCATGCAGTGCGGCAGCGGCGTCACCGCCTGCCACAACCTGCTGGCGCTCGAAGTGGCCGGCCTGTCCGGGGCGCAGCTCTATCCCGGTTCGTGGAGCGAGTGGTGCAGCGATCCGGCGCGGCCGATGACGCGCTGAGCGACGACCGGGTCGCGGAAGTGCTGCTCGCACGGGTCGCCGGGCGTGCGCCCGGGCGCTCGATCTGTCCGTCCGAAGTCGCGCGCGTGCTGTCGCCCGACGACTGGCGTCCGCTGATGCCCAAGATCCGCGACGTCGCCCGTCGGCTGGCGCGTGAAGGTCGCGTCGTCGTCACCCAGGGCGGCAACGTGCGAGATCCGGATGCCGACTGGCGCGGGCCGATACGCATCGCTCAGCCGCCGCTCAGCGCGTCCGGCTCGATCTGAGCGAACTGTTCGCCGAGATGGTCGAGCAGGCGCCTGACCCGTAGCGGCATGTGCCGGCCGGCCGGCAGCATTGCGTGCAGCGGGAAATCCTCGCCGCGCCAGTCGGTCAGCAGTTCGACCAGGCGCCCGGCGTGCAGGTCGTCCACCACGTCCAGCCGTGCCTTGGTGGCGATGCCCAGACCCTGCAGCACCCACTGGCGCACCAGTGCGCCGTCGTAGGCGAGCCGGTTGCCCTGCACGCGCACGGTCGTGTCGACGCCACCACGCTCGAAGCGCCAGGCCAGATGCGGGCGTCCGCTGCGATAGAGCGCGATGCAGTTGTGCCGCGTCAGCTCCGATGGCTGCTGTGGCGCGCCGTGTCGAGCGATGTAATCCGGTGAAGCCACCACCACGCGCCGGGTCACGTGCAATCGGCGCGCGATCAGCGACGAATCCGGCAGTTCGCCGTAGCGCACCGCCAGATCGACCCGCTCGCGTACCAGGTCCTGCAGCGTGTCCGACACATAGAGCGTCAGCCGCACGCCCGGGTGCTGTTCGATGAAGCGGTCCAGCATCGCTGACAGCGCGCCGCGGCCGAGGTCCGACGGCGCGGCGAGGTGGATGTCGCCGGACAGCGTTTCGCGGCCGGCGCCCAGCAGGGCGCGCGCGTCGTCGATGTCGCCCAGTGCGCGCCGGGCGTGGTCGCGCAGCAGTTCGCCCTCGGCGGTCAGCCGCATCGAACGCGTCGAGCGCTCGACCAGCCGCGCGCCGAAGGCCGATTCGAGTCGCTTCAGTGCGGCGCTGGCGGCGGCCGGTGTCAGCTGCAACTGCCGTGCAGCGGCGCTGAGCGAGCCGGCGTCGGCGATGCGCACGAAAAGTTCGAGCTGGGAAAGCGTCAGATCACGCGGATTCATGGCAACTCAATTTTCAATAAATATTTGAATATGTATTGAGTGAGGGCTGGATTATCAATTCATCTGCCAGTCTGTAGCATGCTCCGATGAACTGGACAGGAGTTGCAGCATGAAAGCCGTTGCATTCAGAGAAAATCTGCCGGTCGAGCGCGCGGACTGCCTGGTGGATGTCGAGCTCGCCCGGCCCGAGGCCCGCGGCCGCGATCTGCTCGTGCGCATCGAGGCGGTCGCGGTCAATCCGGTCGATACCAAGGTGCGTCGCTTCCACGCGCCGCCGGCCGACGGTGCCTGGCGCGTGCCCGGCTGGGACGCGGCCGGCGTGGTCGAGGCGGTGGGCGAGCAGGTCACGCGCTTTCGCCCGGGGGACCGCGTCTGGTACGCCGGTGACCTGACCCGACAGGGCAGCAACGCCGAGTTCCAGGCGGTGGATGAACGCCTGGTCGGCCGCATGCCATCCTCCCTCGGTTTTGCCGAGGCGGCCGCATTGCCGCTGACCGCGATCACCGCGTGGGAACTGCTGTTCGACCGGCTGCAACTGCGTGACGCTGAAGGCCGGTTGCTCATCGTCGGCGCTGCCGGTGGTGTCGGCTCGATCATGATCCAGCTTGCCCGGGTGCTGACCCGCACGACGGTGATCGCCACGGCTTCGCGCAGCGAGACCGCCGACTGGGTGACGCAGCTCGGTGCGCACCACGTGATCGATCACCGCCGTCCGCTCGCCGAAGCGCTGCGCGACGCCGGTATCGAATCGGTCACGCACGCGGCCAGCCTGACCCACACCGATCACCACTACCCGCAGATCGTCGAGGCGCTGGCGCCGCAGGGCCGTTTGGGCCTGATCGACGATCCGGCGCATCCGCTCGACGTGCTCGCACTGAAGCGCAAGAGCCTGTCGCTGCACTGGGAACTGATGTTCACGCGGTCGCTCTACCAGACCGACGACATGGCCGAGCAGGGTCGCCTGCTCGACGAGGTGGCCGACATGGTCGACGCCGGCCGCCTGCGCAGCACGCTGGGCGAGCATTTCGGTGTCATCAATGCCGCCAATCTGCGCCGCGCGCACGCCTTGCTGGAAAGCGGCCGCGCACGCGGAAAGATCGTGCTGCAGGGTTTCTGAACCTGTTTTCTTCCGGGGCGCTGCCCAGGTCGCGACCCCAACCCCATCCATAAATGGAGAACCGAATGACCACGCTGTTCGAACCGACCCGACTGGGTGACATCGCCCTCGCCAATCGCATCGTCATGGCGCCGCTGACGCGCAACCGCGCCCAGGCCGGCAATGTGCCGGGGCCGCTCACCGTCGAGTACTACCGCCAGCGCGCGAGTGCCGGCCTCATCATCGCCGAGGCGACACAGATTTCGCCGATGGCGCAGGGCTATCTCGACACCCCGGGCATCCACTCGGCCGAGCAGGTCGCCGGCTGGCGCAAGGTGACGGATGCGGTGCATGCCGCGGGCGGTCGCATCGTGCTGCAGCTGTGGCACGTCGGACGCATTTCGCATACCTCGCTGTTGCCGAGCGGTGCGGCGCCGGTGTCCTCGACCGCGCGTCGGCCCAATGCGCAGACCTACACGAAGGAGGGTTTCGTGCCGGTGTCCGAACCCCGGGCGCTGCGTGACGACGAACTGCCGGGCATCGTCGACGACTACCGTCGCGCCGCGCGCAATGCGATCGACGCCGGTTTCGACGGCGTCGAGGTGCACGCCGCCAACAACTACCTGCTGGACCAGTTCATGCGCGACAGCGTGAATGACCGCAGCGGTCCCTATGGCGGTTCCATCGACAACCGCATCCGCCTGGTCGTCGAGGTGATGCAGGCGGTGGCGGCGGAAATCGGTGCGGCGCGCACCGGCATCCGTCTGTCGCCAATCACCACCTTCAGCGACACGGCGCGCGACAGCCATCCGCAGGCGCTGTACGGCCGCCTGGTCGAAGTGCTAGCGCCGCTGGGCCTGGCTTTCGTACACATGATCGAGGGCGAGACCGGCGGTCCGCGCGAACCGGCGGATCTGGCGCAGCCTTTCGACTACGACGCGCTGAAGAAGGCTTTCGGCGGTGGCTGGATCGTGAACAACGGCTTCGATCGCGCCAGTGCGGAGGCGAAGGTGGCCGCGGGCGCGGCCGACGCGATCGCCTTCGGCAAGCCTTTCATCTCGAATCCGGATCTGGTGCGCCGGCTGCGCGACAACGCGCCGCTGAATCCGCTGCGCGCCGAGCTGATGTACGGCGGCGGCGCCGAGGGCTACACCGACTACCCGGCGCTCGCCTGACGCCGTTTCAGGCTAATCGTCGCCGGCCGGTTCGGGCCGCGTCCACAGCCAGCTGGCGACGACGATGAGGATGAGCCACACGCTGCCGCGCACCCAGGGCGGCACCGGGCTGAACCACAGCGTGGTGGCGCTGAACAGCATCATCACGCTGGCCAGCCACTTGGCGCGACGCGGCACTGCGCCGTGCGTGCGCCAGTGGATGATGTGTGGTCCGTACGTCGGATGGGCGAGCAGCTTCGCCTCCAGCGCCGGCCAGCCACGGCCGGCGGCCCAGGCGGCGAGCAGCAAGAAGGGCACGGTCGGCAGTACGGGCAGGAAGGCGCCAATGACGCCCAACAGTACCGACACCGCGGCGAGCAGCCGCCACAGCATCTGACGGGTCCAGTGGATCAAGACGGGCAGGGCGTGATGCGAAAGCCGCATTGTGCCGCAGGCCGGCGCGCGGCGCAGGCCGCAAGTCAGTCCATGAGGTGGGCCGGCCGGGATGCTCGCGGGAACGTCCGTGCTTCAGGGCAGGGCGCGGCGATCCACGCCGCAATCGCGAGCAAGCTCTCTCCCACGGAACCGACGACTGCGCCTGAGTTGTTGCAGGCGCCGGTCCTGAGCGGGCCTTGCCGGTGGGCGGTTCTGTGAAAAGTTATGGGGCCGTAATGCGGACGCTTCCCTTCATCGCCTGAGATCCAGCGTGAACGGGAAGTTCGGGTTGCGTTCCTCGGGCGGGGCGGACACCTGGCCCGGCGTGTGGCCCATGGCGAAAAAGCGCGCCAGCCGGCGGCCTTCCGCTTCGTAGGAATTAACCGGGAAGGTTTCGAAATTGCGGCCGCCCGGGTGGGCGACGTGGTACTGGCAGCCGCCCATCGAACGCTTCATCCAGTCGTCCACAAGGTCGAACACCAGTGGGCTGTGCGGCGGAATGGTCGGGTGCAGGCAGGTCGCCGGCTGCCATGCGCGGTAGCGCACGCCGGCGACGAATTCGCCGACGCGCCCGGTGGGCTGAAGCGGAATGCGCCGGCCATTTACCGCCAGCACGTGGCGGTCGTCCACCAGCCCCTGCACCTTCACCTGCAGCCGCTCGACCGAGGAGTCGACATAGCGCACGGTGCCGCCGGGTGCGCCTTCCTCGCCCATCACGTGCCACGGTTCGAGCGCACTGCGCAGTTCGACCTGCACATTGCGCGCGGCGAAGGCACCCATCTTCGGGAAACGGAACTCGAAGTGCGGCGCGAACCAGTCAAGCTCCATCGTGTAGCCGAAGCTGCGCAGCTCGTCGACGACGTCGCGCAGATCGTCCCAGACGAAGTGCGGCAGCATGTAGCGGTCGTGCAGTTCGGTGCCCCAGCGCTTCAGGCGCGCCGGCTGGTAGGGCTGCTGCCAGAAGCGGGCGATCAGCGCGCGCAGCAGCAGCTGCTGGGTCAGGCTCATGCGCGCGTGCGGCGGCATTTCGAAGGCGCGCATTTCGAGCAGGCCGAGGCGGCCGGTCGGGCCATCCGGCGAGAACAGCTTGTCGATGCAGAACTCGGTGCGGTGCGTGTTGCCGGTCGAATCGACCAGCAGATTGCGCAGGATGCGGTCGATCAGCCACGGCGGCGTATAGCCCATGTCGCGCGTGCGGCGCTCGATTTCGGCGAAGGCGATCTCGATCTCGTATACGGCGTCGTTGCGTGCCTCGTCGATGCGCGGCGCCTGGCTGGTCGGGCCGATGAACAGGCCGGAGAACAGGTAGGACAGCGACGGATGGTTGTGCCAGTAGCTGATCAGGCTGCGCAGCAGGTCGGGCCGGCGCAGGAAGGGCGAGTCGGACACGGTCGCGCCGCCGAGCACGAAGTGGTTGCCGCCGCCGGTGCCGCTGTGGCGACCGTCGATCATGAACTTCTCAGTGCCGAGCCGGGTTTCGTGCGCCGCCTCGTACAGGAAGGTGGTGCCGGCCACCATGTCGTCCCACGAACGATAAGGCTGGATGTTCACCTCCAGCACGCCGGGGTCGGGTGTGATGCGCAGCACTTCGAGGCGGGCGTCGCGCGGCGGCTCGTAACCTTCAAGCACGACCGGGTGGCCGCAGTCGGCAGCGGTCGCCTCGATCGCGGTCACCAGCTCGAGGTAGTCCTCCAGTGCCGTCAGCGGCGGCATGAACAGGTACATGACGCCGTGGCGCACCTGCGCACACAGTGCGGTGCGGGTGATCCAGGCGGCGGACTCGAAGGCGTCGGGGCGGCGGTCGGTGGAGGGCGCCACCGGGCTGCCGCTGTCCGGCAGGGCATAGCCCAGACGTTGCGCGCGGTCGCCGGTCAGGCCGGCGAGCGGCGTCTGCATGCGCCAGGCGATGTCGCGCCATTGCGGCAGTGCGGTCTGCGGTGCCATCGGGTCGGCGGCATGCACCCAGGGGTAGTCGGTGGCGGCGACCCACGGTTGGGAGTCCAGCGGCAGCCGATAGCCGAGCGGCGAATCGCCCGGAACCAGATAGCAGCGCTCGGTGCGCAGGAACCACGGACCGCTCTGCCAGGCGTCGCCGGCCGGCGTACGTGCCAGCGGCAGCACGTGGCCGACCACGCTGTCCAGGCCCTGGTCGAACACACGGCGCATGCGCTCGCGTTCGAGCGGATCGTCCAGCCGGGCGTCGAAGGGATCGACGTTCACTGGCAGCTTGCGCTCGCGCCACAGGTAGTACCAGACATCCTCGTAGGCCGGGAAGGCGTGCTTGCCGTCGATGCCGAGGCGGGCCGCCAGTACGTTGAGGAAGCGCGCCGCGTCGCCTTCGGTCAGTGCGTAATCGACGGATTCGTCGGCGAACAGGCCGGAATCCGTCCAGATCTGTTCGCCGTCGCGGCGCCAGAAGCAGCTGAGCGACCAGCGCGGCAGCTGTTCGCCCGGATACCACTTGCCCTGACCGTAGTGCAACAGACCGCCCGGCGCGTAGCGCGCCTTCAGCTTGGCCAGCAGTTCGGCGCCAAGCAGGCGTTTTGTCGGCTTTTCCGGCGGCGAGTCGGCGGTGGTGTTCCATTCGGCGCCGTCGCGGTCATCCACCGACACGAAGGTGGGTTCGCCGCCCATGGTCAGTCGCACGTCGTGCAGCTTGAGATCTGCGTCGATCCGATGGCCCAGCGTTTCGATGCGCGACCACTGCGCGTCGCTGTAGGGCCGGGTCACGCGCGGTGCTTCCCACACGCGCTCGACCTTCATGTGGTGTTCGAACTCCGACTCGCACTTCTCGCTGAAGCCGCTGACCGGCGCGGCCGACGACGGTTCGGGCGAACAGGCGAGCGGAATGTGGCCCTCGCCGGCGAACAGGCCGGAAGTCGGGTCCAGCCCGATCCAGCCGGCGCCCGGCAGATACACCTCGCACCACGCGTGCAGATCGGTGAAATCCTTCTCGGGGCCGCTCGGGCCGTCCAGCGATTTCACGTCCGGCGTCAGCTGTATCAGGTAGCCGGACACGAAGCGCGCAGCCAGGCCGATGTGGCGCAGCACCTGCACCAGCGCCCAGGCCGAGTCGCGGCAGGAGCCGCTGGCCTTCTGCAGCGTTTCCTCCGGCGTCTGCACGCCAGGCTCCATGCGGATCAGGTAGCGGATGTCGTTCTGCATCTGCTGGTTCAGCGCGACCAGGAAGTCCACGCTGGCACGCCCGCCGTTGCACAGCGCCCGCGCGTTATCGACCCAGCGCGAGAACTTGGGCGCGTTGTCGCGGCCGAGCGGCAGTTTCACCAGATAGGGGGTGAGCTCGTGCGTCTGCTCTTCGCTGTAGCCGAATGGAATCTTTTCCGCTTCCGGTTCGAGGAAGAAATCGAAGGGGTTGATGACCGACATTTCGGCCACCAGGTCGATCTCGATGCGCAGTTCGCGCGTGCGCTCCGGGAACACGATGCGGGCGAGATAGTTCGACTGCGGGTCCTGCTGCCAGTTGATGAAGTGCTCGCCCGGCGTCGCCTTCAGCGAGTAGGACAGGATGGGTGTGCGCGCGTGCGGCGCCGGACGCAGTCTGACCACCTGCGGGCTGAGCATGACCGGACGGTCGTAGCGGTAGTGGGTGACGTGGTTCAGCGCGACGTGGATGGACACGGAGGACTCCGGTTACATGCTGGAAAGGGTTGGTGGCTTCAAGCAATTAGTGTGCGCAAGCCAAGTGCATGATTTTCAGTCTGTTTTGTTTCAGCGTCCTTCCGTGCTTGGGGCGGCCGGCGTGTGCGCGCACCGGCACTGTGCATCAGTGGAAAGTCCGTCATCGCTATTTGAGGCCGAGCCGGCGAGCGAGCTTGTGCAGATTGCTCGGGTCGACGTCCAGCCGCCGGGCGGCATCGGCCCAGTTACCGCCGCAAGCGTCGAGCGCCGCCCGCACCAGCCGGCGTTGCGTCGCGTCGACGGCATCGCGCAGCGGCATCAGGGTGACAGGTATCGCTTCGTCAGTGGGCCGGGGGGGCATGACGCCAGGCAGCGCCGGGCCGTCCAGGTCGAGCAGTTCGGCCGGAAGCGACACGATGTCGGTGCGCGCAGCGCCACGGCTCACCACCTTCAGCGCCGCGCGGCTGATCACGTGTTCCAGTTCGCGCACATTGCCCGGCCACGGATAGCGACAGAGCGCGTCTTCCGCCTCGGGCGACAGACGCAGGCTGCGCAGGCCGAGACGGGCGCGGTTCAGTTCGAGGAAGCGGCCGGCCAGCAGCAGCACGTCGCTGCCACGCTCGCGCAGCGGCGGTATCGGTACCGGGTACACGGAAAGCCGGTGATAGAGGTCGGCGCGGAAGGCGCCGTCACGCACGCTTTCGCGCAGCGTGCGGTTGGTCGCCGCGATCACGCGCACGTCGACGCGTCGCGGCTGATCGGCGCCCAGGCGCTGGATTTCGCCGTTCTGCAGCGCGCGCAGCAGCTTGGCCTGTACGGTCAGCGGCAGTTCGCCGACCTCGTCGAGGAACAGCGTGCCGCCGTCGGCCGCCTCGAAGCGTCCCGGGCGGTCCGTGGTGGCGCCGGAGAAGGCGCCTTTCACGTGACCGAACAGTTCGCTTTCGGCCAGCGATTCCGGCAGCGCCGCGCAGTTAACATGGACCAGCGGCTGCGCGGCGCGGCGCGAATGGCGGTGCAGGTGGCGCGCGAACAACTCCTTGCCGACGCCGGTTTCGCCGAGCAGCAGCACCGGCAGCTCGGACTCGGCGACCACCTTCAGTTCGTGCAGCAGACGCTGGATCACGTCGCTGTGGCCGATGATCTCGGCCTCTTCCGCCGTGGCGCGCGCGTCTGCCGGTTCGCCGCCACGCGACAGGCGCAGCGCGTGCAGGTCCTGTTCCAGCCGGGTCACGCGTACCGCCGCTTCGACCAGCAAAGTGAAGCGACGCAGGTCGTCGCGCGCCGCCTCGGTGAAGGTGCCGGTCTGCAGTGCGTCGAGCGTCAGCGCGCCCCAGGTCTGTCCCTCGACGTGCAGGCTGGTGCCCATGCAGTCATGCACCGGCAGTGGCTCGCCGATGCGGGTGTCGAGCAGACCGTCATAGGGGTCGGGCAGCGTGCTGTCGTGATCGAAGCTGGTGATGTCGCGGCGCGACAGGATGGTGGCCAGTCGCGGGTGCTGACCGACGACGAAGCGCCGGCCCAATGTTTCGCGCACCAGTCCGTCGACCGCCAGCGGACGCAGGCTGTCTTCCTCCAGTTTCAACAGCGCCACCGCGCCACAGCCGAAGTGGGCGCGCAGGCTGGATACCAGACGCTGCAGGCGCACCGCGGGCGGCAGTTCCGACACGAGGTCGGCGAGCAGCAGGGATTCCATCATGGTTTTAATGACCCTTTCGGGGTTTAAAATACCGTTATTGATGAGGGTTGAAAATACCTTAATTTTCGTATCTTGTTGATTTTATTTGGCCTGCGCATGTGGCCCGGACCTTGCGAAGTGGGGGTGTCTTCTTCCATACGAGGCTCTCACCATGAACCTGATCGAACAGTCTCTCGGCGCGCTGGCGCGCAGCATTCCCGGTGCCACCCAGGTGTTCCACGAACACAAGCTCGATTTCTGCTGCGGCGGCAAGCACAGCTTGCAGGAAGCGGCAGCCGAGCGCGGCATCGACGTGCAACCCATCGTCGATCGCCTGCGCACCCTTTCGTCGTTGGCCACGCGCGAGGAACGCGACTGGCGCACGGTGCCGGCGGCCACGCTGATCGAGCACATCCTGGTCCGCTTCCATGACCGCCATCGCGAACAGTTGCCGGAACTGACCCGCCTCGCGCGCCGGGTCGAGCAGGTGCACGGCGATCGCCCGGACTGCCCGAACGGCCTCGCCGATCATCTGGCAACGATGCAGCAGGAACTGGAAAGCCATATGCAGAAGGAAGAACAGGTGCTGTTCCCGATGCTCGCCCGCGGACACGCGGCGGCGCTGCAGGGGCCGGTCACGGTGATGCGCAACGAGCACGACCAGCACGGCGAAGCGCTGCAGCGGCTGGAAGCGCTGACCGATGACATCACGCTGCCGCGTGGCGCCTGCAATACCTGGCGCGCGCTCTACGTCGGCCTGGCCGCGCTGCGCGAAGACCTGATGGAACACATCCACCTGGAGAACAACATCCTGTTCGAAGGGCTGAATCCGGCACCGGCCGAGGCGGAGACCGCTCATGGGTAACTATCGCAAGCTGTGGTTCATGCTGATCGGCGTGCTCATCGTCACCTTCTCGCTGCTCGGGTACTACGGCGTCGAGGTGTATCGCAGCGCGCCGCCGATACCGCAGCAGATCGTCAGCGACGACGGCCGCGTGCTGTACACGCACGATGGCATTCTCGACGGGCAGACCGCCTGGCAGTCGGTCGGCGGCATGCAGCTCGGCTCGATCTGGGGCCATGGCGCCTACCAGGCGCCGGACTGGACCGCGGACTGGCTGCACCGCGAACTGCTGGCCTGGCTGGATCTGGCGGCGCAGGACGCGCACGGCAAAACGTATGCCGAACTCGACGCCGACACGCAGGCACTGCTCGCCGCGCGTCTGAAGCGCGAGTACCGGCGCAACACCTACGACGCCGCAAGCGGCATCGCCACCGTATCGACGCTGCGTGCGAAGGCGATCGAGCGCACCGCCGACTACTACGCCGAGCTGTTCGGCGATGCACCGGCGCTGCAGGGCTCGCGCGAAAGCTACGCGATGAAGGAAAACACGCTGCCCGATCCGCAGCGGCGCGCGCAGCTTGCCGGCTTCTTCTTCTGGACCGCCTGGGTGGCGGCGACCGAGCGGCCCGGCACCAGTGCCACCTACACCAACAACTGGCCGCACGAACCGCTGATCGGTAATGCGCCGACCGCGGAGAACGTGGTGTGGTCCATCGTCAGCGTGGTGGTGATGATGGCCGGCGTCGGCTTCCTGATCTGGGGCTGGTCCTTCCTGCGCAAACAGGACGAGAGCGACCCGGCCGCGCCGGCGCAGGACCCGCTGTCGCGCGTCGCGCTGACGCCGTCGCAACGCGCGCTCGGCAAATACCTCTTCCTGGTGGTGGCGCTGTTCGTGTTCCAGGTCATGCTGGGCGGCTTCACCGCGCACTACACCGTCGAGGGTCAGACCTTCTACGGAATGGACGTGTCGCAGTGGTTCCCGTATTCGCTGGTGCGTACGTGGCACATCCAGAGCGCGCTGTTCTGGATCGCCACCGGCTTCCTGGCCGCCGGGTTGTTCCTGGCGCCGCTGATCCACGGCGGGCGCGATCCGAAGTACCAGAAGCTGGGCGTGGACGTGCTGTTCTGGGCGCTGGTCGTGGTGGTCGTCGGCTCCTTCGTCGGCAACTACCTGGCGATCGCGCAGGTCATGCCGCCGGAGCTGAACTTCTGGCTCGGCCACCAGGGCTACGAGTACGTCGACCTCGGCCGCGTATGGCAGATCGGCAAATTCGTCGGCGTCGCGCTGTGGCTGGTGCTGATGCTGCGCGGCATGGTGCCGGCGCTGCGCACGCCTGGCGGCGACAAGAATCTGCTGGCGCTGCTGACCGCGTCGGTGGTGGCGATCGGCCTGTTCTACGGTGCCGGCTTCGCCTACGGCGAGCGCACTCACCTGTCGGTGATGGAGTACTGGCGCTGGTGGGTCGTGCACCTGTGGGTCGAAGGCTTCTTCGAAGTGTTCGCGACCACCGCACTGGCCTTCATCTTCTCGACGCTCGGCCTCGTTTCCGGCCGCATGGCGACGGCGGCCAGCCTGGCCTCGGCCTCACTGTTCATGCTGGGCGGCGTGCCCGGCACCTTCCACCATCTGTACTTCGCCGGCACGACCACGCCGGTGATGGCGGTCGGCGCCTCGTTCAGCGCGCTCGAAGTGGTGCCGCTGGTCGTGCTCGGTCACGAGGCGTGGGAGAACTGGCGCCTGAAGGACCGCGCGCCGTGGATGGCCAGGCTGAAGTGGCCGCTCATGTGCTTCGTCGCGGTAGCGTTCTGGAACATGCTCGGTGCCGGCGTATTCGGCTTCATGATCAACCCGCCGATCTCGCTCTACTACGTGCAGGGTCTGAACACGACGCCGGTGCATGCGCATGCCGCACTGTTCGGGGTGTATGGCTTCCTTGCGCTGGGCTTCACGCTGCTGGTGCTGCGTTACGTCCGGCCGCAGCTGGAGTTTGGCGAGCGTCTGATGAAGACCGGCTTCTGGGGGCTCAACGTGGGTCTGGTGCTGATGATCGCCACAAGCCTGCTGCCGATCGGCCTGATCCAGTTCCACGCCAGCGTCAGTCAGGGGCTGTGGTACGCACGCAGCGAGGAATTCATGCAGCAGCCGCTGCTGGAAACGCTGCGCTGGGTGCGCACCTTCGGCGACGTGGTGTTCATCGTCGGCGCACTGGCAGTGGCCTGGCAGGTGGTGAGCGGCGTGTTCGGACGCTCCGGCCGCGCCCCGGCTCCGACCGCCGCGCTGGCAGGTGCCCGCCGATGAACTGAGCACCACCGACCTCCCTCCTTGTCGTCACGCATCGACAAGGTTGGGGCGCCGCGCCGCAAGGCCGGCGCCCTTTTTTTTGGGTCCGGTCGGCCCCTACCCAATGACAGCGGCGATTCTGCGTTGTCGCTGACGGATATCCGCTCGGTACCGTTGATTCTCTGTCTTTGCACGGCATGGGATTTCCGTGTGGCTGTTCGAGCGGAATCAGGCGGGGGCGGAGTGTGAAAAAAACTGTGTCTTCAGGGTACGGAAATGTTGCGTGGTTATACTCCAGAGCTCCCAATCTGAATATCCGACTGCACAGGACCATCTCGTGGCCAATATCACCGCTCAGGACAACAGCCTCTCCTTCCTCACTGACACGCTAGGCGGATTCGTGGGGCGGGCGGCGACTAAGCTTGATGCGTTCTCGAGCGACCTCGAGGGCATGATCGATACGATATTCATGGCGATCAGCTATGGGTATGTGGATTCGGTGTCGTCGTCCAGGATCGTCATAAGTACGTATTACCCGACCTCCGCGCAGATGATCATCAATGGCAGCGGAATGACCGGGAATTCGTTCTCTATCAATCGCATCACATATTCGGAGTACGACGGGTTCTACATCAGGATGAGCGGTAACGTGCGCGGAAACGTGTACGGCGATGTCAGCGGGTCCGTGACAAGTGCGGTGATCGGGAACTCGGAGCAGTCGATCGCGTATGTCGGAAGTATTTCGATGACGACCGGCGCCGCACGGTACAGCTCGCTGACCTACACGCTGCGCGATGTTTCCGGCGTCGCCACGACGACCGTCAGCTACGGCGGCAGCTTTGTGGAGGATGACTATGGAGTGATCCGCGGCACGGTGACCTCGTTCTCCTATGGCCGCGATGCGGACGGCGCCGGTTCTGGTACAGCGCAGACCCTGATGTCGATGACGGGACTGTCTCGCTACGTCGAGATGGATATCGATTCGGGACGTCCGTTTGGCTTTCTTCCCGTCGATACGGCCACGTTCTTCACCGACATGCTGAACGGTGCTGACAGCATCAGCGGTGGCACGGGCAACGACACGCTCTACGGTTATGCCGGCAATGACCTCATCAACGGCGGGGCGGGCGCTGACGTCATGGACGGCGGCGAAGGCGACGACGTCTATTACGTCGACAACGCCGGCGATGTCGTCGTCGAGGCCGCCGACGAGGGTACTGACCTGGTACTGGCCTCGGTCAGCCACACGCTGGACGACAACGTCGAGAACCTCACCCTGATCGGCACGGCTACCGACGGCACCGGTAATGAACTCGACAACACGCTCACGGGTAATGCACAGGCCAACGTACTGACCGGCCTTGGCGGCAATGACACACTGATCGGTGGTGGCGGTCTCGATACGCTGATCGGCGGTGAAGGTGACGACATCTACGTGATCGACCGCGCAGACGAAATCATCACCGAGCTTGCGGACGAGGGCAACGATACGGTCCGGATTGGTTACGCGAATCCGGGACGTAACGCCGTGACGGTCACTCTTCATGACAACGTCGAGAACCTTGAGGTGCTGGGGGCGGGGCTGTTCAATCTGATGGGCAACGCCGAGGCGAACGCGCTGACGGGGAATGGCTCGGCGAACGTGATCGACGGAGGCGCGGGCGCGGACGCGATGACGGGTGGTCTGGGCAACGACACCTACGTTGTGGATGACGCGGGCGACGTGGTGATCGAGACGGCGGTGAAGGGCTCGGGCGTTGATCTGGTGCGCGCGTCGGTGGACTACACGCTGACGGCGAACGTTGAGAACCTGACGCTGGAAGGCAGTGCG